>Ga0265296_1001773_pt1 | contig 23498 bp, 12 predicted proteins | sample MunlanPumphouse1_FD_189073 | JGI IMG/M metagenome (GOLD analysis project Ga0265296, IMG submission 189073) | Groundwater microbial communities from a municipal landfill in Southern Ontario, Canada - Pumphouse #1 | ecosystem: Environmental > Aquatic > Deep subsurface > Groundwater | place... | reverse complement strand
TGGTCGATCGCGCACGCTTGGAAAGCGTGTGTAGGTGAAAGCCTACCGAGGGTTCGAATCCCTCTCTGTCCGCCACGCGCCTTGTTTTTAAACGATTTTTCAAAAAACCATCGCACTCACCCACCATCTGACCCACCTGCGCGTGTGCGCTTGGCTTTTTGCTGTTCAGCGCGTTTCAATCGGTTTCACGTGATTTCATCTTGAAAGCTATGAAGCTGGATTGCGCCACGAGCTGACGTTGGGACGGCACCAGTATCCGGACATTCGCCTACAGCTGACGGTGATCGATCAGGCTGCCGGGAAATTACTATCAGATGCAATCGATTTAGCCCCACCCGACCGATTTTGTCGGGAGCAACTGTCATTATCGACTCAGGCTGCAATGGGAGTTTCCGTGCTCGTCCTGCATCGTGTCGATCCAAGCGTGAACATGCGGAGATTCTACACCATCTCGCTTGAGAATTCCCTCTTCGGCGACATCCTGCTAGTCCGAAGTTGGGGCCGCATTGGCACGCGTGGTCGGGTGCGATTCGACTGGTTCGATAACCCGACCGACGCCGCCAATGAACTCACGCGCATCGCCTCGGTGAAGGCGCGGCGAGGGTACCAGGAATTTGGCCCAAAGGCAGCGCCGGCACCGCGCTCAGGTGCTAGTCTGGCCCGACGCGACCACTAAGGGCGCGACCATCTCTGATGGCGGGCGGCCAGCGCAAAACTTGTGATAGACAACCGGCGTGGGCTTGGGGGGCGAATTGAAGTTTGTTCGGTGCGATCAGGAGAAGGCCCATTCAGTTGGGCAGCGCAGCGAGCGCGCAGTATCTGCCGCAACGCGAACTTCCTTCGCCAACAGTGCACGACTGCCCTCGAATACGCGCGCGGCCTTCGAGGCAAGGGCCTGAGACTGTGAATAAGCCTTCTGACTCATCCTATAGGATGTCGTTCGCGGTCGGCGGCCTGCATCTCAACGAAAGCATCGACATCGCGCGTGCGCGTAGCGAGGCGGAGAGCTGGGAGCAAACGCTGGAGCGGGTGATAGACGCTGGCGTCGGATCGCTCCCGAAGGCCGCGTCTCGCCGTCGGTCACTTCGTGAGATCATCGTTAGGATCTCGACCTTGAGCGCAGCTGAACTTGAGTTTCTGTCCGATGATGCGGACAGGAGCGAACAGCAGGCCCTCCTATGGATCGCGACCTGCCGCGCATATCGCTTTGTGCGCGAATTCACGATCGATGTGATCCGCGAACGCGCTCTTTCGCTGCGGATGGATCTGCCGCTCGAGACCTTCGACGTCTTTTTCGCCGGCAAGGCTGAATGGGACGAGCGCCTCGCGACCTTCACGCCGGCGACGCGCGCCAAGTTGAGGCAAATCCTGTTTCGGATCATGCGCGAGGCCGGCATCGTCTCGGACAGCTATCGCATCCTGACGCCAAACGTCTCCCGTCGCCTACGATCCGTTCTCGAACACCAGAGCCCCCAGGACCTGGACCTGTTCCCCGGCCTGAGGCGCGAGGGAGGCCTCTCATGACCAAGCTCGCTACCCGCAAGGCGCGGTCGGAGCACCTTTTCAAGGTCGTCACCAGCCAACGATTTCTAACCAAGACCGGGCTGGGCAATGAAGTCCCGTTCTTCATCTACCCCTACCCGGCCGAGGAAGGCCTCTCGATGGACTGCGATCGGCGAGATCTCGTCAAGAGGATCACGCACGCAGGAGTCTCGGTCTTGGACCTGAGCCTCTACGACCTTTCGCTCAAGATCCTCGAAGTACGCGAAATCCTCGATCAGATCATCGAGATCGAGCCAGACACGGATAAGCGGGAGATCCGCGAGCTTCTTCAATCGGTGCTCGATCCGCAGACAACTTTGATCCCGGAAATCGCGCGGGCAATCGAAGCGACGGCGCACGATGTGATCTTTCTGTCAGGCGTCGGTGAGGTCTACCCCTACATCCGCTCCCACAACGTGCTGAACAACCTGCAGAGCACCGCCAAGGACAAGCCAACGGTGCTCTTCTTCCCGGGCAGCTACACCCATGCATTGGCGAGCGGTGCCTCTCTGGAACTCTTCAGCCGGCTGCATGACGACAAATACTACCGCGCTTTCAATATTTTGAACTACGAGGTCTGATCAGATGGCGCTCTTGATGCGTAACATTTTCGAGAAGCCCATCGATCGCCCCATCGACGGCGTGATCAAAGCCGACGACGACGCGAGCCTGCGCACCGAGCTTGAAGAGTACGTAATTACGGGCGAGATCGGGAAGCGCCTCGGGGAGTTCCTCGACGCCTACAACAACTATTCGACGGCGAACGGCGTGTGGATCTCCGGCTTTTTTGGCTCGGGCAAATCCCACCTTCTGAAGATGTTGGCCCTGGTTCTGGCGAACCAACAGGTCGAGGGTGCCGGCGCAGCGGACATCTTTTTGGCTAAGCTGACCGACGAGCCGATGCTAGCCGGCGCGCTGCGCAAGGCCGTGGCCATCCCGTCGAAGTCGATCCTCTTCAACATCGACCAGAAGGCCGATGTGATTTCCAAGACCGATATCGACGCGCTTCTGGCGGTGTTCCAGAAGGTGTTCGACGAGATGTGCGGCTACTTCGGCAAGCAGCCACACATCGCCCAGTTTGAGCGCCACCTGGATGAGCGCGGACAATTCGCGGCGTTCAAGTCGGCGTTCCAGGAGGTCTCGGGCAAGGCGTGGGAGACGCGCGGCCGGCAGGAGGCGCTTCTTGAAGGGCGCAACATCGCCCTGGCCTTCGGCAAGGCGACAGGGTCCGATCCGGATGACGCCAGGGACCTCCTCACCCAGTACCGAAAGGACACCCGCGTCTCGATCGAGGATTTCGCCAACACGGTGAAGGCCTGGATCGACCGCCAGGTGCCCAACTTCCATCTGAACTTCTTTGTCGACGAGGTCGGCCAGTACATCGCCGGCAGCACGAAGCTCATGACGAACCTGCAGACGATCGCCGAGAGCCTCAACACCAAGTGCAAGGGCCAGGCGTGGATCATCGTGACCGCCCAACAGGCCATCACTGAGGTTCTGGGCGACCGCACTGCCCAGCAAGAGAACGACTTCTCGAAGATTCAGGCGCGGTTCGCGACTCGCATGGGCCTCAACTCGGCAGACGTCGCCGAGGTCATTCAGCGCCGCCTGCTCGCCAAGACGGACCCCGCGGCGATCGTGCTGGGGAACCTGCACGACAAGGAGCAAAATAACCTTCGGACCCTGTTCGATTTCGCCGACGGGTCCATCAAGCTCAAGAACTACCAGGGCCGCGACCACTTCATCGCGAGTTATCCATTCGCGCCCTACCAGTACACGCTGTTCCAGATGGTGATCACCTCGCTATCCGAGCACAACGCCTTCGAGGGGAAGCACAGCTCGGTCGGCGAGCGCTCGATGCTGGGCGTCTTCCAGGAGGTTGCCAAGGCCCTGGTCGCCCAACCCGTCGGGGGCCTGGCAACCTTCGACATGATGTTCGAGGGGATTCGGACCGCACTCAAGTCGCCTGTGCAGCAGTCGATCCAGATCGCCGAAAAGAATCTGGACGATCCGTTCGCCGTGCGCGTGCTCAAGGCACTGTTCCTCGTCAAGTACGTGCGGGCCTTCAAGCCGACCGCGCGCAACATCAGCATCCTGTTGCTGTCGGAGCTCGACGCCGATCAGAGCGTCCAGCGCCGCAAGATCGAGGAGGCCTTGGCGAAGCTGGAACGGGAAACGTACATCCAGCGCAATGGCGAGATCTACGAGTTCCTGACCAACGAGGAAAAGGACGTCGAGGCCGAGATCAAGGCGCTGGACCTGGATCCGAGCGAGATCACCAAGGCCCTAGAGGAGTTGGCGTTCGAGACGATCCTGCGGCTGCGTAAGATCAAGCACTCCGAGACCGGTTACGAGTACCCGTTCACACGGAAGCTGGACGACCAGCTGCTGGGCCGCGAGTACGGGCTCGCCATCAACATCATCACCCCGTTGGGCGACGACGCCGGCGCGCCGGATGCGGTGCGCATGCGCAATATGGGCCGCGAAGAACTGGCGATCGTTCTGCAGCAGGACGTGCGCTTCGTTCGCGACCTCACGCTCTACAAGCAGACCGACAAGTTCATCCGGCAGGCGCGCAGCGGTTCGCCGCAGCCCGGGCGTGATCGGATTGTCCTAGAGAAGGGCGAGCAGAACCAGCGTCGCTCCAAGGACCTAGAACAACGCCTTCGGTCGCTGATCGCCTCGGCGCGCCTCTTCGTGCGCGGCGACGAGCTCGACATTGGCGGGGACGAGCCGCAAGAGCGGATCGTCAAGGCGTTCCAGGTCCTGGTCGACAAAGTCTATGTCAACCTGCCGATGCTCCGGAAGGTCAACTACGTCGAGGCCGACATCGCGCGAGCGGCCAATCCCGCCTCGGGCCTCTTTGGCGCCGTCGGCGCGCCACTCGACGAAGCCGAGCAGGACATCCTCAACTACGCCCAAAGCGAGGCGCGCAAGGGTGTCAAGGTCTCGGTCAAGTCCCTGATCGAGCGTTTCGGCACCAAGCCCAACGGCTGGCCGACGGTGGCCACCCTTTGCCTCACGGCGAGCCTTTCGGCGAAGGGTAAGCTGGAAGCCCGCTCTGACGCCGCGCTCCTCGAGGGCGCTGATCTCGCCCAGGCGCTGAACAACAGCCACAAGCTCCCCCATATTCTGCTCACACCGCAGGTGGAGTTCACCGCCGCACAGATTCGCGCCGCCAAGGACCTCTACAAGGAGCTGTTCGGGCTGCCGGCTGACGGCTCAGACGCTCGCGCGCTGGGCGCTGAGTGGGTGCAGAGCATCGCCAAGCTGGCCGATGAGGTCGAGCGCCTTCTTGGCCAGACCGACCGGTACCCGTTCTTCGCTGCGCTCAAGCCGTTGCACGCCGCGCTCAAGCCGATGCTTAGAAAACCGGCGACCTGGTACGTCACCGAGCCCGTGAAGTCGGAAGACGAGCTGCTCGACGCCAAGGAAGCCGTGCTCGACAAGATCCGGGGCTTCCTCGCCGGCGTCCAGCGGGAGATTTACGACGACGCCCGAACCTACCTGCAGGACCATGGCGCCAATGTCAGCTACGTCGACCTGGAGGCCGGAGAGGCGCTCAAGCGGGTCCTCAATGATCCGGACTGCTACAAGGGCGGCGCGATCCAGAGTCTGAAGAACGACCTCTATGCGCTGAAAGACAAGGTCGCGCTTGCGGTCCTTGAGGAGCGCAAGGCCGTAATCGCGGCCGTCGAGGCCTGCGCGGAGAAGATTGCGCAGACGGCTGAGTTCAGCTCCCTGACGAGCGACCAGCAAGACCAAATCCGCCGCGACATCGAGGCCCACAAGGCAGGCCTTGAGGCTGTGACGATGATCCCGATCTTGCGCGACCGCGCCGCCGGCGCGCGGTCGACCTTGATGTCGCAGCTGCTGGCTGAGATGGCGCGCATGGCGCCGGCCGCGCCAATGGCACCCTCGGAGCCGGGCATGAACGAAGGGCCAGGGCCAGCGCCCAAGCCGCCCGCCTTTGTAAATGCGGCCGACATCAAGCCCGACTTCACGGCCCCCTACCTCGCCGTCGAAGCCGACGTCGACCAGTACGTGACCGAGCTACGCAAAGCCCTGATGGCGGAAATCCGTCAGGGCAAGAAGGTGATCGTCTAATGGATATCAACGCGCTGAAGAAGTTCGCCCAGGCCGCGCGGACGCTGCTGATCGATCAGGTGACCAGCAAGCTTGCCGTCGTGCTGGATCCCGCCTCTGCGGCGCGCCGCGAGCACCCTGAGGCCATGAAGGCGCTGGACGGGGCGATCGCCGATCAGGGCAAGGTCGAGGTGATCGAACAGGTTGCCTATACCTGGTTCAACCGCTTCACAGCTCTGCGGTTCATGGACGTGAACGGCTACACCCTTCCGCGCGTGGTCTCCCCCGCCGATGGCGCGACGCGCCCGGAGATCCTGGCCGAGGCCATGGCAGGCAACCTGCCGGAAAGGGCGCCGCCGGCGATCGCAGCGCTCCTCGACGGCCGCGTCCCGTCCAATGACTCGCAGGGCGAGGCCTATCGCCTATTGCTGGTTCACGCGTGCAACGCCTGGCACCAGCCGATGCCGTTCCTGTTCGAGAAGTTCGACGACTATTCCGAGCTGCTCATGCCGGACGATCTCCTTTCGCCGGCCTCGATCCTGGCTCGGCTGCGCGAGGTGTTGACTGAAGAGGTCTGCGCTGATGTCGAGGTGATCGGATGGCTCTACCAGTTCTACATCTCGGAGAAGAAGGACCAGGTTTTCGCGGGGCTGAAGAAGCACCAGAAGATCACTGCTGAGAACATCCCGGCCGCGACACAGCTCTTCACCCCGCATTGGATCGTCCGCTACCTGGTGGAGAATTCTCTGGGTCGGCTATGGCTGCTCAACCGTCCGGCCTCCAAGCTTGCCGAGCGGATGGAGTACTTCATCGCGCCTGAAGAGGCCGAGACGCACTTTCTCAAGATCGGCAAGCCTGAAGAGATCAGGGTCTGCGATCCGGCCTGTGGCTCAGGGCATATGCTGACCTATGCCTTCGACCTACTCTACGCGATCTACGAGGAAGAGGGATATGAGGCCGCCGAGATCCCCGCGCTGATCCTGGCGAACAACCTGACAGGGGTGGAGATCGACGACCGCGCTGGTGCGCTCGCGGCCTTTGCGCTGGCGATGAAGGCGGGGGCGCGGCTGGGGCGGCGGCGGTTCCTGCGGATGACGGTGAAGCCTGCGATTTGCGTGCTGCAGAATGTTAGATTCACAGCGGCGGAGCTGCAGGATGTGGCTACCGTCGTGGGGCGCGACCTATTCACCGACGAGTTGCGCGAGACGCTCGGGCAGTTCGAGCAGGCCAAGAACTTCGGCTCGCTGATCGTACCCAAACTGCGCGACCCGGCCGAGACGCTGCGGGTGGTGGAGACACGAGATTTCGGGGAAGACCTATTGCTGAAGGAGTTGCAGGCGCGCGTCATCGCCGTGCTCAGTATGGCCGAGGCGCTGTCGCCGGAGTACCAAGTAGTGGTGGCTAACCCGCCATATATGGGCAGCGGAGGCATGAACCCGAACCTGAAGAAGTGGATCGGGACTAACTATGATGACGCCAAGGCAGACCTATACGCGGCTTTCATAGCGCGCTCTCTTTCGGCTGCATTGCCACGCGCGTTCGTCGGTATGGTCACCATGCAAACTTGGATGTTCCTGACCTCGCTCGGGAAACTTAGAAATAGCATCCTGAGCGATCATAGCATCACAAGTTTCTGTCAGATCGGATACAATAGCTTTCCTGAACTAAACTCAAAAGTAGCTCTGGCGGCTGCATTCATCATCAATACTCACGCCAAGGAAAAATGGGGCATATTCTTCAATCTTAATGATGCTCCGCAATCATCTGACAAACGCGCCGTGTACCTTGATAAAAAGCGAGAGCGCAAATTCTATCTAAGACGGTCAGATGACTTCCGCAGCATCCCCAATTCGCCTCTCTCGTTCTGGGCCAGCCAATCCCTAATGAATGCGTTCAAAGATAACGACCGCCTAAAGGAGATTGGTGAGTTCAGGATCGGAATGGCGACGGGACAAAACGACGTCTACGTTCGAAACTGGCACGAGGTCGCTTGCAACCGATTCGCACGAGGTTGCGAAAATCGAGAAGCCGCGAAGGCAAGCTTGAGCAAGTGGTTCCCCTATGCGAAAGGCGGCCCCTTCCGCCGATGGGCAGGAAATCAAGAGTACATCGTAAACTGGGAAAATGATGGAAATCTCCTTCAGAATACAATGCACACTGATGGCAAAAGGATATGGGCGCATAACTTCAATTTGGAGAACATTTTCAAACCCTCGCTCGCCTGGACACAGATCACAACGGGGAAACCGAGCTTCAGATTTTACGCCAAAGGTTATCTATACGATGCGGCAGCAGGGCTAGGGCAAGCCAAAACCAATGGCAATCTCGATGCCGTAATTGGGCTTCTAAACTCGAAAGTGGCGGATGTCGCGTTGGCGGCATTAAATCCAACGATCAACCTTTTACCGGGCGATCTTGGCAATATTCCTTCTAAAACTGTTGGCGCACAGACTGTTGCGCGCAAAGCAGTGACAATAGCCCAGACTGACTGGGACGCTAGCGAAACCTCTTGGGATTTCGCCACGCTCCCGCTGCTCTCTCCTGACCATCGCGGCGGGACGCTGGAGGCCAGCTACAGCGCCCTCCGCGCCCGCTGGCAGTCCATGTCGGACGAGATGCAGGCCTTGGAGGAAGAGAACAACCGCGTCTTCATCGACGCTTACGGTCTGCAAGACGAGTTGGTGCCTGAGGTGCCAATCGAGGAGATCAGCCTCACTTGCAACCCCGCCTATCGATACGGCGGCAAGGCGAGACCCGAGGACCTGGAAGAACGCCTGCGCGCCGACACCATGGCGGAGTTCCTGCACTATGCGGTCGGCTGCATGTTCGGCCGCTATAGCCTCGACGCGTCCGGACTAATCCTGGCCAACCAGGGCGAGGGCCTCGCCGACTATGTGGACCGCGTCCCGAACCCGACGTTCGAGATCGACGCTGACAACGTCATACCGGTCCTGGAAGGCGAATGGTTCGCCGACGACATCACCGGCCGGTTCCGCAAGTTCCTGCGCGTCACCTTCGGCGAGGCGAAGTTCCAGGAGAACCTGGCCTTCATCGAGGACGCGCTGGGCAAGGACGTCCGCAAATGGTTCACCAAGGACTTCTTCGACTATCATGTTCGCCGGTTCAAGAAGCGCCCGATCTACTGGATGTTCTCCAGCCCCAAGGGCAGCTTCAACGCACTGATCTACATGCACCGCTATCGGCCTGACGTGGTGTCGATCGTGCTCAATGACTATCTGCGCGAGTTCATCAGCAAGCTACAAGCAGAGCGTGCGCGCCTTGAGAAACTGTCCGACGATCCGGCCGCCAGCCCGACGCAGCGCACCCGGGCGCTCAAAGACGTCGCCACGGTTATCAAGCAGATCGACGAGCTCGAGCACTGGGAGCGTGAGGTGGTGTTCCCGCTGGCTCAGGCCAAGATCGAGATCGACCTGGATGATGGCGTCAAGCGCAACTACCCGAAATTCGGCGCGGCCCTGAATCCGATCAAGGGCCTGGAGACGGCCGATGAGTGACCGCATCGCCGCGAGCCTGCGGCGGCTGTTCGAAGAGCATCGGATCGTCTTCTGGTACGACGCCGCGCGCGACATGCGCGCGGAGTTCGACGCCCTTGATCTTCCTGGCGTGACCAAGCTTGAGATCGCCAACAACGAGTTTGGCGTGAAGCGGCGGATCCTGCGCCAGGAGCCGGACATGCGCTTCTTGCTGTTCAAGGACGGTCCCGAGGCGCCGATGGCGGACAACTGGCTGCTCGACGTTCAGCTCGCCACGGCCGTGTTCGCCGCCGACCAGGCCGCGATCTGGCTCGCGGAGCTGGGCCTGCCTCTGCAGTTCGAACCGGTAGTGCGCGAGCACCTTGAGTTCTTCCGCGCCAAGGCGCGCGTGGATGGTCTCAAGACACGCCTAGAGCCTACCGACACCCAGACCCAGGTACGCCTGCGGATGCTGGCCGTCTGCGCCGGCGCCGACGGCGGCCTCGACACGGTGATCGAAGCGCTCCTAGCCGAGTTCGCTGCGGGCAAGAGCGACGCCCTTCGGCTGATCGAGCGCTCGAACCTCACCACGACCCTGTGGAAGCAAGTCGCGCAAGCCTACGGCTACGACGTCGATGGACCGGACTTCGAAGACTTCGCCATCACCCTTTTCCAGTCCGCCTACGCCCGCGCCCTGGGCGAGGACGGCAAACTGAATGCAGAGGCCCTGTTGGTTTTCCGCCGCTGGAAGAACAACCGCCACTGGGCCGAGCCCTTCGAGGCGCTTTCGGCGTGCTACGCGGATTTGCTGGGCATCCCGGCCGACTTGGCCAGGCGCGATTTCCGAACCGTCGTAGGAATCGACCACTTCGAGGCGATCGATCGCCACATCATCCGGCAGATCGTCCAGACGCTGTCGGCCGCCACCGCCGGCGGGCCGGATGTCCAGAAATGGGTGCGCGAGCGTCGGCAGAGCCACTGGTACTCGCGGTACGAAGACATCTACCAGGCGATCGCCTACGCGACCGAATTCCAGCAGGCCCTGGCCGTCGCCAACCTGACCATGACCAGCCCAGCGGACGGCGTCAGCCGGTATGTCAGCAGCTGGTATAAGTTGGACCAGCTCTATCGCAAATTTATCTATCACATGCAGAAGAGCGGGCAGGCCTCCCTGCTCGCCGATCTCTACGAGGCGGTTGAGAACCACTACAACAACAGCTACGTCCTGGCCGTGAATGACGCTTGGCAAGATCAGATCGCCAGCCTCTCGGAGTGGAAGATCCCTGGCTACCCCGCCGCGACCGCCTTCTACCGCCCGCGCGTGACCGAGTTCACGAGCGAGGGCAACAAGGTCGCGGTCATCATCTCCGACGCCTTGCGCTACGAGGTGGCCGAAGAGTGCCTTCGCAGCATCCGAGCGCTGGACCGGTTCAACGCCGAGCTCTCTGCAATGATCAGCGCCCTTCCGAGCTATACGCAGCTGGGGATGGCCGCCTTGCTTCCGCACAAGGACCTCGCCATGGCCGAGGACGGCAGCGGCGACATCCTTTCGGACGGACAAAGCACCAAGGGCCTGGCGGCGCGGGAGAAGCTGCTCATAGCCGGGCGCGCCGGCGAGACCGCCAAGGCCTTGAAGGCCGAGGACGTGATGAACATGCGCAACGATGAAGGCAAGACCCTCTTCCGCGACCATCACGTCGTCTACATCTACCACAACCGCATCGATGCGATCGGGGACAAGCTACTCACCGAGGATCAGCTGCCCCAGGCGGCCGAGGACACGATCGAGGACCTCACCAAGCTTGTCCGCAAGCTGACCTCGGCCAACTTCACCAACATCCTGATCACCGCTGATCACGGCTTCCTCTACCAACACCGCGCCCTGGACGAGAGCGACTTTGCCATCGCCGATCCTAAAGGCGAGGAGATCCTGTTCCGGAACCGGCGCTTCGTGATCGGCCGCGGCTTGGCGCCGACGACCGGTATGAAGCACTTCACCGCCCAGGCCTTGGGCCTCGCCGGCGATCTTGAAGTGCTAATCCCCAACTCGATCAACCGGATGCGCGTGAAGGGTTCTGGGAGCCGTTTCGTGCACGGCGGCGCCGCCCTGCAGGAAATCGTCATCCCGGTGATGAAGGTCACCAAGAAGCGCGATGCCGACGTCGGCCAGGTCGAGGTGCAAATCATCGTACCCGGCCGCAGCCTCATCTCGTCTGGCCAGACCGCCGTCACGCTCTACCAGGTCGAGCGGGTTTCGGAGAAGATGCGGCCGCGCGAGCTCCTCGCGGGGATCTATGCAGCGAACGGAACCTTGATCTCGGACGAGGTCGCTCTGACCTTCGACTTCCGGTCAGAAAACCCGCGCGAGCGGGAAATGCCCCGCAAATTCTTGCTCTCACGCGAGGCCGACCGCTTCAACAATCAGGACGTCGTCCTGAAGTTGCGCGAGCGAGTCGGAAAGACCAGCCATTACCAGGACTACGCCAGCCACCGGTTCGAGCTGCGGCGCGGCATGTCCACCGACTTTGACTTTTGAAGGCGCCCCGCATGAGTGACCTCGACGCCAAGATCAACGAGCATTTCGCGGGCTTCGTCGTCCGAAAGGACCTGGTCAAAGCGGTCAAGGGCAACGCGATCGTGCCCACCTATGTGCTCGAGTACCTGCTCGGGCAATACTGCGCGACCGACGACGAGCCCTCGATCCTGACGGGTATCGAGACGGTCAAGGAGATCCTGCGCAAGCACTACGTCCATCGCAGCGAGGCCGGCCTCGTCCAGTCGACGATCAAGGAGAAGGGTCGCTATAAGGTCATCGACCAGGTCAGCGTCGCCCTCAACGAAAAGACTGACAGCTATGAGGCGGTCTTCGAGAACCTCGGCATCAAGAAGGTGGCCGTCGACAGCGGCACGGTCAAAGCCCATCCGAAGCTCTTGGTGACGGGCGTCTGGTGCATCGCCGACGTCCAGTATGAGTTCAGTGAGGATGCGCGCGTCGCGCCCTGGATCCTGGAGTCCATCAAGCCGATCCAGATCGCGAAGGTCGATTTCGACCAGTACCGCCAGGCGCGCGCGGCCTTTACAACCGACGAGTGGATCGACCTGCTCATGCAGAGCATCGGCTTCAACCCCGGTGCCTTCGGCCGGCGGAACAAGCTGCTGCAGCTGATGCGCCTCGTCCCCTTTGTCGAGCGAAACTACAACCTCATGGAACTGGGCCCGAAGGGGACAGGAAAGTCCCACATCTATTCGGAGTTCTCCCCTCACGGACAGCTGATATCAGGGGGCGAGGTCTCAGTCCCGAAGCTCTTCGTCAACAACGCCACCGGCCGGATAGGCCTCGTGGGTTACTGGGATGTTGTGGCGTTTGACGAGTTCGCCGGCCGGGAAAAGACGGCCAACAAGGCCCTCGTCGACATCATGAAGAACTACATGGCCAACAAGTCGTTCTCCCGCGGGGTCAATCCCATGGGAGCCGAGGCCAGTTTTTCGTTCGTCGGCAACACCGACCACAACGTGCCCTTCATGCTCAAGAACAGCGACCTCTTCGAGGCGCTGCCAAGCCAGTTCCACGACTCCGCCTTCATCGATCGTCTCCACGCCTACCTGCCCGGTTGGGAGGTCGACGTCATTCGCGGGGAGATGTTCACTAAGGGCTACGGCTTCATCGTCGACTACCTGGCCGAGATCCTCCGGCACCTGAGGTCGGAGGACTTCTCCAATCGGCCGGATCGGTTCTTCAAGGTCAGTGAGAAGATCTCCACGCGTGACCGCGACGCAATCTACAAGACTATGTCTGGCCTTCTGAAGGTCCTCCACCCGGACGGCGGCGAGACGGAGACCGAGGTCGAGGAGCTGCTTCGCCTGGCAATAGAAAGCCGCAAACGGGTCAAAGATCAGCTCGCGCGCATCGACACCACCTATCCCGAGGTGGACTTCCACTTCGTCGGCTCCGATGGCCAAAAGCGCTATGTCACGACGGTGGAAGAGGAGGAGTATCCTCAATTCTATCATCGACGGCCGAATGCGCCCGCCGGCGAGCGGGACGAAACGCCCGCGGACGCCGCCCGTGCAGAGGACGCAGCGGGGAGTAACGAAAAGCCAGACATCGTTGCCGAGCCTGAGCCGTCGCACCAGGCGGCGCCGGCGGCGGCGCTGTCCGAGGGTCACCACGTGTTCGCTGAGAACCGAAAGGGCCTGAGCTACGACAAGCTGTTCGGCCCGTATTTGGATGGCGCGACGCGGGTCCTGGTGACGGACCCTTACATTCGCTTCTTCTATCAGATCCGGAACATGATGGAGCTCGTGGAGATGCTCATTCGGCGGAAGTCGCCGGAAGACCAAATCAGCATCCATCTCGTCACAGGGCCGGATGATGGCAATGTGGCGCGCCAGCGAGAGCTCCTGGACTCGATCGCGGCTGCTTGCACCGCAACAGGCGTGGAATTCAGCTGGGCGTTTGACACCTCCGGCACCGGCCATGCACGTGACATCGTCGCCGATACGGGCTGGAAAATCGTCCTCGACAGAGGCCTCGACATTTTTCAGGCTCCGGTAAAAACGGACGGCTTCGCCCTCGGCGACCGGTTGCAGGAGCATCGGGCGATCAAGGGGTTCTACGTGACCTACGTCCGGCAGCCGACATAGCGCCACGGCTAGGGCTGGAGCCTGATCTGCAGCGCCTCCAACTCGGCCATCGTCATGTCCCGCTCCAGCAAGCCGCCGAGATAGCCCAATAGGTCATCCTGGCGCGGCTGGCCGAACGCCAGCCGGTAGACGGTAAGGCTGCGTTTCAGCCACTCCAGCCGCTGGATCTCCCGACTGAACGGCAGGATCGGCACGCGCCGCTCCACCTTCACTGGCCCCTCGCAAAGCCAATATGGCGCCAAATCCGTGTCGGCTTTGGTCGCTGCTCGCGCTGACGCGAACATCTGCGCCCAGGGATCAGCCGCGGCGCTCCCCTGCCCCCACAACTCGCCACCATGATTGTGGGCCACATTCAGTCGGACCGCGTGGCCCTTGAACCGGTGGACCCGCCCTTCCCTCTGCTCAAGATCGACAGGGTTGCCCGGCAGGTTCCAGTGGTAGACCCGATAACAGTAGGGGTGGAAGTCGAGCCCTTCCTGGCCGACGGACGTCGTGGCCAACACGAAGGGCCGGAACGGCGAGTTGAAGGCGTCGCGGACGCCGCCCAACCTGGCGACCGAGCCTTCCTCGTCACGGTAGTCCGCCAAGCGCATGGCGAAGCGCCCGCGCATCTGGAACTTGTCGACCTTTAACCGGCCGTCGATGATCGCAGGGTTGTCGACATCAATCTGCGAGGGGCGGATCGACAAGGCGTCGGCCATGGCCTTGCCCAGCCCGGCGACGCGCTCACGTGGCGCGGCCGCGCCCAAACCCTGCGCGTCCACCAGGTAGTGAGCATACTCATCGAGCACCGCCTGCAGATTCTGTTCGGCCGAGAAAGTCAGCACTCGGTGCCAGTAGCGATCCTCTTCGCCACGGCGAAGCAGCGCGACGGCCTCATGCTGATTGAACAGGGTACGAAAGCCCCAGGCGACGTGAGCCGCCGCGCTCAATAGGCCGGGGTCATCCCAAGCCAGCTCCGGCGCTACGCGACGAAGGGCCCGCAAAGCGCAAACGGCCGGGCCTCCAAGGGACACATCGACCAGAAGGTCGAGCGCATCGTCGCCGATAGGCCCGAGGTCACTAACGGCGGCCGCTTTCAGCGCCGCCACATGATCCTTGAAGGCATCCTCACTGGCCAGACTGCCCATGCCGTCCCAGGCGCCGATCCACCTCAGCGCGTCGTTGCCAGCCGCAGAGTCGATCGCCGCCGGCAACGCCCATTCCTGAAAGCCGCCTTCGACGTCATCCGATCCGCGCGCCCCCAGGCCTTCCAGGCTCGCCTTCAGTCGTTCGGCGATCCGCAAGCGCATCTCCGCATAGCTGAGCCGCTCTGATGCGCCCGTGATCACAGCCAACGGATCACCAAGTTCGGCCAAGATGGGCGATGGATAGATCAGCAGTAGGGCCCGCAGTCCGGCGAGCCGCCCGTCAGCCATCCTGAATTGCAGCGGTCGCGGCCGCTTCTGGTCGAAATACCCGCGGCCGGTCTCGCCGGCGCCCATACGGCGCTCGGCCTCGTAGGACAGAGTCGCGGCGATCGCGTCCGGCACCATGGTCCAGGACGAAAAGATCAGCGCCTTGGTCGGCCGCGCGCTTGAGTGCGCGTCGCCGTAGTAGGGCAGCGCCGGCGGGATCCACAGGTTCTGCTCAAGGCCGTCCTGGAAAACGTCCTCCATGACCGCCCGCATCCGACCGTTGGCCGGCTCGATCGGCGCGTAGGCATTCAGAGCGTCGTGATCGAGACAGGCGCTCTTGGCAGCCGACAAGGCTGCGACGAGCGCTGCGGAGGGCTTGGATCCCTCCTTATCTTTCATCACGCGCTTCAGCGCGTAGTCGCGCATGAAGTTGAGGAGGTAAGGCGCCGACTTCCAATACTCGATGACATCCGGCGCTTCGAAGGCGCGGGCGACGCCTGAGACGGCCATCGCCTGGCGCAGATCATCGGACTGCACGGTCAGCGACGTCTTCGGTTCGCGGACCATGGAGTCACGGTCGATGGTGCTGGAAACCCGCTCCGTGCGGCACATCACCTGCTTGAGCGCGGCCTCGACCTTCGCCTTCTGGTTCAGGGCGTCGGCCTGAGCGGCCGGTAGCCCATGGAGGGCAGTCCGAAACGCGCGCATTTCCTGGTCTAGAGCGCGCACCATCTCGCGCCCCTGCGCCTGGCCGAACAAGAAGGTCAGGGTCTCGAGGAAATCGTTGTAGTGGTCGCCATCCTCGGCCTGGTCGCCCTGCAGCGTCAGCATCCGGTAGGGGGTCGCCGAGAGCAGCAAGGTCCGCACGGCATTGCCTTGCGGGTCACGATAGTCGAACAGCTCGCGCGCCAGATGGGCGGCGTCGCTCTCGCCGTGCAGCAGGTCCGGGAAACGCTGAAACTCATCCATAATGATTAGATCAGGCTGCAGAGCATCGACGCAGGCATGACTGAGCTTCCCGCGCAGACGGGCGATGACGCCATTTCGGGGCCCGGTCATGCTGGCCGGGTAGCGATCCCGCCGCCTGCGGAAAAGCTCAACTGTAGCTTCGAGGTCAGCGGTCAGGGCGGCATCGGCGCCGACGTCTCCTCGGAAGCGCGCGATCAGCGCCATGTCGACGCCTTTCAGCGACACGTCGCGCTTGATCCAGTTCTCCCAGCGATCCACCCCAACGTCGACCTGCAGCAGGTTTTGCAACCCACGCGGCAAGCGCACCAAGGGCCGCAGCAAGTGAAACAGAAGAGCGCGTTCCTCGGCCACCCCTGTCGAAGATCGCAGGTCGAAGGTCGTGCCGGGGGTCAGGCTGATGAAGTTGACCTTGTTGGCGCTCAGCGAGCGCTCGCCCCGCATCTGCAAGGGCACAAGGGTCATACGGGTAGGCAGGGCCAGGGCCTGGCGTCCCAGCACATTCAGCCGGCTCAAGTTCTGCGCGGCGATGGCCTGGTTCGAGCAGATATAGAGGATGTCGATCCGATCGGTCTTATTCCACAGGTGCTCAATCGCCTTGGCGATGACGCCGCGCGCCACCATCGTCTTGCCCAGGCCGACCTCGTCAGCAACCAGGAACTGGAAGGCGGGATTTTCCGGATCGTAGAAGCGGTCGAAGACATAGTCGACCGTCCGGCGCTGAAAGGCTTTCAACGACCCAAGCGCAGACGCCGCCCTAAATGGCTCAGTGGACATGGTTGGCCTCCGCCGGCATCGCGGCCCGGAAGGCCTCCCACAGCGCGCGAAACTCCGCCGGGACCGGATCGGTCGCGCTGTCCTCGGCGGCCAGGCGGGTGATCAACCGCTCGACGGCGTTGAGGCGCCCATCTCCCGCGCAAAGAGCGCGCACCAGATCTTCGAGCAGGGGCACCTCGTCCCCTCCCCCGCGACCCCATGCGCCTTCCACGGCGCCCCCTTGAGCGGCCATGGCCGCAGCGAATGGATCGCCGAGTTCGGAAAGCAGCAGCCGCAGATACCGGAAGAAGGCGTCGCGGCTGGTGATGATTGACCGGAAGATCGCCGAATGGCGCTCGGCCGGCACGCCTTCCATGGGCAGGCCAACACTGAACATCAGCCGCGCGTCGCTGTATGCATCGGATAGTTGGAAGGCGATGAAGCGGGTGAGGTCCGCCAGCGGCATCACCCCAAGATCCACATCGTAGCCAGCGGCTAGGGCAGCGAGGGCGTCACAACGATGGCCTTCGCCCCGCGTGATCGGCCAGACAAAGGCGCTGGCGACGCTCGCGAGGACCAGAGGCCGAGAGACGGTGAGCCAGACCCGCCAACCGGGTGCCTCTTCGCCGTCGGCCGGCGAGCGTTCGCAGCGCATGGCCAGACCCGCCTTGCAGAGGGTTCGTCGGGCTTCCTCCAAGCGCCGCTCAGCCGCCTTCACGACCGCCGAATCCGCCGAGGTTTCTCCAGCCACGAACGGACAGAGCAGCCGTCCGAAACCTTGAGCGCCGAGGATGTTTTCGACGCTGCCGACTTTCGACGCCTTGCCGGTGAGGGTCGCGAAAACCTCAACGTTGTTGACCACCTGGCGGTTGGCCAGCGCCGCCTGGGTGGCATTGCCCGAGCCGACGGTCAGCACGGTGTCCCAGCCGACCTCCTGAATGAAGGCCTTGGCGTGCAGACCCTGCAAGTTCTCGGGCTCGGTCTCCTCGCCATCCTCGCTGGCCGCCATCTCGTCGAGCACACTGACACGCTCGAAGAGGGCGAGCGTGTCGGGCGAACAGGCCGCCAGCTCGTCGCTGCGCCCGACCAACACCGGCCTCTCGCGGCTGAGGCGGGCCAAGCGGGTGAGGGTCGCGTCGTCGCAAAAGGGTGAGATCACCCCCATCCGGGCGCAAGCGGACGGCGACCAGGTCGCCGAGCCGAGGCCATTGACCGCCAGGCTCAGGCTCTCGAACGGTTCCGGCAGGGTCCAGACGACGCGATTGAGATCGGCTGCCACGTCGAGGGTGAGCGCCCGGGCTTCTTCGGCGACCGGCTGCACCGTCAGCTGCGGCAGGCGCTTCAACAGGTCGATGATCGGTTTGTTCAGCGAGACCACACGACGGGTGATGTCGCCGTCCAGGCAGAGCGAGATGTCCCACGAGCGGTCGCGCGTAAGGTTCCGCGACAGCACGAGGAGCCGCATTTTGCCGGCGCCGGTTCCCGACTGCGGCTTGAAGCGCAACACCCAGATCTTCGGGTGGAACGCCCCGCCCTGGGGCGCGGCCACCTCGATGATCATCTTCTCCAGCAGACTGCAGAGCCGGGACTGCGGCCTAGTCTGGGCCTGGATGTGACCGGCGTCGCAATAGACCGCCAGTCGACCGGCGATGCGTTCGGCCCCCTCGAGGAGGGCCAGAGGCTGGCCCAATATCTCGTCACGGTTCTCCGCGGCGAACAGGGCCAAGCTAACCGGGGCGGCCAGCGCCGTCTCGAAGTCCAGCGAATAGGTGGTGGCCACCGCTGCATCGAACACGTAGCCGGACGGGGCCGCGAGGCTCTCACCATAGAGAACCCGCGTTTCAGGATCGAGGCTCGTTCTATTGACCATGGAGCAGATCCCCCAGATGCGACTGGGCCTGAGCCCACCGGAACGACAGCCGGTCGATGCCGGAGGCCCCGCCCCAGCGGTCGCGGACCGCGTGGTTGGCGAAGCGGGACTGCGATGTTTTCAGCCGACGCTCGCGGTCGCGCACCAGCGCTCGCGCCGCCTCAGACTCGGGCAGGTCGGCGGCGCCGGTCCGGGCCAGGCCGACCCAATCCTGGACGAAGCGAACCAGAGCCGGCCGGATCGTGTGGGTCGGGTGTTCGACCTCACGCCAGAAATCCGCCAAAGACCAGGAGGCTAGGCGCTGATCGTCGAGGTCGGCGGCCCACTGGGTGAGCCGCCCGCGATAGAGATCAATCCAGTCCTCGCGGCCACGCAGTTCCGCGAGCTGGAGATTGTAAAGCAGTGAGGCGCCATGAATGACGCCGGAGAAGATCTCGGCGTGCTCGACTAGGCGTCGCGCGGCGATCGGGAAGTCGCCCAACGCCGGGTGCCGCCAGATGTAGGCGCATTGGCCGTTATCGGATTGCCGCACCAGCCAGGTCAGCAGCGACGTTGGCGCCGAGGCCACCAGGCGATCTTTGATGAACTGGGCCTCGTCGTCCTTCAAGGTGAAGGAGGCCGTCTCCAGGAGATCGGTTGGCGCGGCCGGCAAGCCCGGATGCCAGCTGCCGGTCTGGAGATCTTCGAAGCCTTCGGCCTCAACCTCGGACCGCTGACGGCGCCGGCGGAGGGTCGGCAAGGTAGCGTAATACGTCTCGCGCGAGCCAGGAAACTGCCGGATACCCCAGGCGCCGAGACCGGCCCAATAGACTGAGCTCGGAAGGCGCTGCAGCCTCGCCCCGGCATCGCGGCCAATCACCCCGTTGGTCTCGCCACCCGCCTTCAGCGCATCCGACAGGCGGATCTCCATTGCCCGCCCCTCTGCGGCAAGTTGGCTGGCCATACCGTCGCGCCCCTCTAGCCGTCGCAGGATCCACGGGATGAAGAGCATGTAGCGAAGGCGGGTCTGGATCGTGCTGGTGCCTGGAAACAGATGGTCGGCGATCGAGTCTCGGATCGCGCCCAGACCCAGTTCGTCGCGACTCTCGCGCTCCTGGAACAGGGCCATGATGCGTTGCGCGCGCTGACGCTCCGCCTCATCGAAATCAATCCACGCCAACGACGACATCAGCACCCCTGCGGTCCGCAGGTGGATCCTCTCACCCGCAGCCAAATCACCCCGAAGACTTAGCACTAGCCCATCGCGCGGAAGATTGGAGATCTCCCGTCCTGGTGGTGCCCCGAAAACTTGCCCCTTAGTGGCCGCCGCTGCGATAGTGCCGCCCGGCAGAACCCCGGCGGGCGCGCAGCACCGTGACAATTTCCTCGGTCCGATGGAGCCAGACGATGCTGGTACCGCGCAGACGCTCGCGCTCGGCGCCGAGGCGGTGGGCCAGGTCCGGATCGTCGAGCCGGTCGCGGGTCATCCGGAGCACGGTGCAGCCACCGCTCACAGGCCCCTCGAAATCCGCGTAGCTCATCAGGGCGTCGATCAGATGGTGCGGAACGCCGCGCTGCGGGGTGCGAAGGGTGGCGTGTTGGATGAACGCATAAGTCATAGTCAGATCTCCCTGTCCTTCAAGCGTCACCCTGGAGGCCGCACCCGACAGAATCGGTCGACTGGGCCTCGACGAACCAACAGCCGCAGGTAAGCTTGGCGCGTCCAAGTTGGGGGGGGACGCAATGCGGCACGAGAAAGCACAGTCACTTTTGCATCTGGCGCGGGTCCTCGCCGGCTCGGCCGAAGGGCTGACTCTCGACGAGATGGCCGACGTCGCCGGGACGGGCCGGCGCACGGTCGAGCGCATGCGCGACGCGCTGGAGCAGCTCTTCCCCCAGCTAGAATGCATCGAAGAGCCGCCGTCCAAACGCTACCGGATGACGGCCGGACTCGACGGCCTATTCCAAGCCCCGACCGCCGAGGAGATTGTGGCCCTGGGAACGACGGCCGAGGCCATGCGATCGGCCGGCCATCATGATCGCGCCGCCGCCCTGGCGTCGATCGAGACCAAGGTTCGCGCTTCGATGCGATCCTCGGCCCTGCGCAAGCTTGTGCCAGACATGGAAGCTCTGCTGCACGCCGAAACCGTCGCTGTTCAAGCGGGCCCTCGTCCCTTCGAGGACGAGACGGTGCTCGCGACCGTCCGGCACGCGGTCAAGGCCATGTGCGGGCTGAAGTTCTCCTATGGCGGCGGCTCGACGCCGGGACGGATCCGCGAGGTGGCGCCCTATGGCCTGATGTTTGGCCGCACAAACTATCTCGTCGCCGCGGAGTTCGGGACGACGGAGCCGAAGTCCTGGCGGCTGGATCGCATTCACGACCTGACCCTGATGGACTGCCCGGCCCCGCCCCCCGAAGACTTCAGCCTCTCGGTCTTCGCCGGCCGCTCGTTCGGCGTTTTCCACGGGGATGCCGAGGACGTGGTCCTGCGGATCAAACCGCATGGCGCGGCGGACGCCTTGGGGTGGCGCTTTCACTCCAATCAACAGGTCACGGAACAACCCGATGGGTCCGTTCTTGTCAGCTTCACCGCCAGCGGAATGCTGGAGCTGGCCTGGCATCTCTTCACCTGGGCGGACAAGGTTGAGATCGTCTCGCCCGCCAGACTGCAAGACCTGATGGTCACCGAGTTGGAGAACGCCCTGGCGGCACACAGGTCCCATCACCCGACCGATTCTGTCGGGCGGGCAATCTAAGTTCCACAATATGGCGACGAACAATCTTGGCGGGGCTACCGGCATGGACTTGATCTTTGGGATGGCGTGCGACGGGCGGGCTTATCCAGATTTCCCGGGTGAGGGCGACGGTGCCCTGCACGCGGCTGTCGTCGGGCCAAGCGGCTTGATTGATGTTCTCGAAGTCCAGCTGGGTTTGACGGGCCCCCGCGGCGCCGAAGCGGTTCGGATCGCGGCCTACGCCGCGAAGCTACGCGCGGCTACGGCGGCGGGAGGTGCCCCCTTCTACGCCGCCTCCTTCGCCCGAGATCCCTGGGCCACCGCCAAGGCGCTGTTGACCTGGCGCGACCAATTGGTCGCTGCCGGCTGGCGGGGTCAGGCGATTGGCTCGCCCCGCCTCGACAATCTCGCCCAGGTCGAAGTCGCCGGGCCCTCGCTCCCGCGGGGGTCGGCGGACCGCCTACGCGCGGTGTTAGCCGCCCTGGCGGACCGGCCAGCCATCAATCTCCACAGTATCCAACTGGTTGAGCCGCGAGAGATTCTGCCGTCGGCCTACAGGGGACTCGTCGACCAGCTCGAGCACAGTGGCGTCGCGGTCGGGCAGGCCCCGCGCCGGGGCTCGGTCGATGACACCGATCTGCACCGCGTGCAGGAGTTCCTCTCCAAGGGGACGGCTGAGCCTCTGCGCGGCGACGCAAGTTTAGTGACGGTCGAGGCCGACACCGCTCTGATGGCCGCCGAGGCGCTGGCGGAGTGGTTGGCCGCCGGCTCCGAAGAGGATCTGGCCGGGACCGTGATCGTCTGCGACGGCGACACGGCGCTGCTAGATCGCGCCATGGCGGCGCGGAGCCTGCCGGCCCTGGGCCAGTCTGCCGCCTCGCCCTGGCGCGGCGCACTGCAGGTTTTGCCGCTCGCCTTCGCCGTCAGCTGGGCCCCGTTCGACGCCAAGGCATTGCTTGATCTCCTCTTGCTGCCGCGCCCACCCATCGGCCGAGGCCCGGCTCGCAAGCTGGCGCGGGCCCTGGCGCGAGAGCCCGGCACCGGTGCCGCCGCCTGGGACCGCGCCTGGGCGGGCCTCGATGCGGATTTGGAGCAAAGGTTCGCCAACCATCCCTCGGCTGAAATCGAGATAAGCCGCCGCCGGGACCGCTGGCGCGAGTGGACAACTGGCGGACTCTACAACCGGCTCGACGGCATTCCGGCGGACGCTGCCCGGCGGATCGCCGCGCGCGTGGGGCAATGGGCCATCGAGACCGATGCCGGTGCCTCCGACCCCTTACTGCTGACCGTCGCCGGCGCGGCCAGTGCGCTCGCCCAAGCGATCGATGTCTTGGGCCAGGATCCCCTGCCCGCGCTCTTGGTCGAGCGAATGATCGAACAGGTGCTGGCGGAAGGCGCTCAGAACCCCGATCACATCGCCACGGCCGGGGGCCTGCGTTGCGTAAAAAATCCGGCGTCAATCTGGGGACCGGTCGAGCGTTTGATCTGGTGGGATTTCAAGGGCCCCGGCGATCGCGTACCGCCCAGCCCCTGGAGCCAGGCGGAGGTCGCGGCCCTCACGGGCGCCGGCTGCGCGCTGGAGGCGCCCTCGGCAACGACCGCGCGTCTTGGCTGGGGCTACGCCAATGCCCTCCATCACGCCCTGACGCGCGTCATGCTCTTCCGCCCGGCCCTGTCTTGTGGCGTGGAGACCGTCAGTCACCCCCTCACGCACCAGCTCAATCCGCTGATCCAGCCCGCAGGCGAGAGGATCCGCTGGACCGCTGAGCGATTGCTCGAAGATGCGGCGCATGACTTGGCGGGCCGGCGCCTACCTCGGGAGCTTGCCGCTATCGTGCCGCCGCCGCAGGCGCGCGCCCGCTGGACCCTGCCGGCGTCGGCGGTCGCCAAGCTGGCTGATCGTAAGGAGAGCGCGACCAGCTTTGAACGCTTGGCTGACTGCCAGATGCGCTGGATGCTTCTCGACGTCCTGCGGCTGACGCGTGGCCGGTTCTCGGAAATCCCCGGCCCCGATCAGCTGCTCGGCAATCTCGCCCACGAAATCGCCAA
>Ga0265296_1001772_pt1 | contig 23499 bp, 20 predicted proteins | sample MunlanPumphouse1_FD_189073 | JGI IMG/M metagenome (GOLD analysis project Ga0265296, IMG submission 189073) | Groundwater microbial communities from a municipal landfill in Southern Ontario, Canada - Pumphouse #1 | ecosystem: Environmental > Aquatic > Deep subsurface > Groundwater | place... | reverse complement strand
CGGCGGCGGCGGCGGCGCGGCGCGTGGCCACGTCCTGAATGACGGCGGCCTGGGCCGGGGTCGGCGGCGGCGCGGCGGCCAGGCTGGCCAGCGGCGGCGCGTTCAGGGCGTTCTGATCGGCCAGTTGGCTGAAGTCCTGGAACAGCAACACCCGGACGTAGTCGATGGCGCTGCGGTCGCTGAACAGCTTCACGCGCCAGCTCCCGTCGACACCCTTGGCCGCGATGCCGATAGGCAGGCCACGCGGGAACCCGCCGCCGTCGCCGGACGTCAGAATCCGGTCGCCTTCCTGAATGGACCCGGCGCCCCGCACGTAATCCATACGCGGACTGCCGCTGCCGTCGCCGGTCAGCATGGCGCGGGCGTCGGTCCGTTCGACCAGAACCGGCGTCCGCGAGGCCACGTCGGTCAGCAGCAGCATGCGGCTGTGGCCCGAGGACGCGCCCATGATGCGGCCCACCAGGCCATGCTCGCTGAGAACCGGATTACCGACGCGGACGCCCTTGGCGGCGCCGATGTTCAGCAGACGCGACCGCGCGAAGGGGCCGCGCGCGTCCGTGATGGCCAGGCCCGTCACCATCGGCACCGGCGGCTCGGTCTTCACGCCCAGCATCTGTTCGTAGCGGCCGTTGAGGTTCTTCAGCGCCAGGGCGTCATCGCGCCAGGCGCTCAGTTCGACGACCTGCTGCCGCAGACGCCGATTCTCCGACACGGCGAAGAAATAGCCTTTGACGTAGTCGACGGCGTTGCCGGTCCAGCGGACGGGCGCGGACAGCGCGCCGCCGACAGGGGCGGCCCCGGCCTCGAAGCCTGCTCGGGCAGGACCATAGCCCTCAGGGGTTGACTGTCCCCGGCTGTCGCCGAGCAGAAGCATGACCGCGCCGACGATGCCGACGATGACCACGACCGCAGCCGTCCAGGCCAGCGGCACCTTCAGATTCTCGAACGGTCCGTCGCGAAACGCCACGGCCAGCCTTCCTACTTAGAGATCCAGGACCGGCGGGATCAGTCCCGCCGGCGGTGAGAGCCTATCGCAAAAACCGATTTCCTGAAGAAGACGGTCGTCACGACGGGCTGGTCAGCCTCAGAGCGAGGACTCGAGCACGCCCTTCATCCACGACGGGTGCTCCAGCACCTTGCCGCAGCCGATGGCGACGCAGGACAGGGGATCGTCAGCGACCTGAACCGGCAGGCCGGTGTGGTCACGGATCTCAACGTCCAGGCCGCGCAGCAAAGCGCCGCCGCCCGTCAGCATGATGCCCTTATCGGCGATGTCGGCGGCCAGTTCCGGCGGCGTGGCTTCCAGGGCGACCTTCACGGCCTCGACGATCTGCGAGACGGGTTCCGCCAGGGCTTCAGCCGCTTGACGCTCGCTCATCTTCACTTCGCGCGGCACGCCCTGCATCAGGTCGCGGCCCTTGACCTCGATCGACAGGCCTTCGCCGTCAGCCGGGATACGGGCGGTGCCGATGTCCTTCTTGATGCGCTCGGCGGTCGTTTCGCCGATCAGCAGATTATGGTTGCGGCGCATGTAGCTGATGATGGCGTCGTCCATCATGTCGCCGCCGACGCGGACCGAACGCGAATAGACGATGCCCGACAGCGACAGGACGGCCACCTCGGTCGTGCCGCCGCCGATGTCGACGACCATCGAGCCGGTCGGCTCGTGGATCGGCAGGCCGGCGCCGATGGCCGCGGCCATGGGCTCGTCGATCAGGCCGACGCGGCGGGCCGAGGCGTTCAGGCAGGAATCATTGATGGCGCGGCGTTCGACAGCCGTGGCGCCCGAAGGGACGCAGACGATCATCTTGGGGTTCACGAAGCCCTTGCGGTTATGAACCTTGCGGATGAAGTGCTTGATCATCTCTTCGGCGACTTCGAAGTCGGCGATGACCCCGTCGCGCATCGGACGGATGGCCTCCATGTGGCCGGGCGTGCGGCCCAGCATCTGCTTGGCTTCCAGACCGACGGCGTGAACGATCTTGCGACCGCCGACGTTGCGCAGGGCGACGACCGACGGCTCGTTCAGGACGATGCCCTTGCCGCGCATGTAGATCAGGGTGTTGGCGGTCCCGAGATCCATCGCGATGTCGTTGGAAAACATGCCGAAGAGGGGTGAAAGCATGGGCGTCGGTTACCGCTTGTTCGGGCCTGCTAGGGCGTGAGTCTTGTTTGTCTGCTCTGGCGATGCCCCGCCCCCGCGCACCCATGTGCGCCGAACCGTCCTGATCGTCCTCGCCTAGCCGACTACAGGCCCGTTTGCCCGCATGGCGCGTCGATTGCAAGCGCCTATGACTCACCGATCACAGCCTTGTCACAGCAAGGCTTGAAAGCCCGTCCGCTCAAGCTTTTCCGGCCCCGCTTGCCCCCTCTGCTCGATCCGATGGGCCAGGCTTGCGTGCGGCGCATTCGGCGAACGTCGGCGGACGGCGAAACCGGGCTCAATCCGTCCGCGCCGCCTCACGTCGCTTGACGACCTCGCGCACGGCCATCATCAGCGCCAGCCAGACCACCGCGACCCCGGCCAGGATCAGCGAGGTCCACACCCCGTCGCCCGAAACCGCCGCCATGAAGGAGCCGCCGAAGAAGGCGACCAGGGCGGTCTTGGGCAGGACGCCCAGCGCGCACCCGGCCAGAAACCCCGGAAACGAGGCCCGCACCGCGCCAAACGCCATGTTGACGACAATGAAGGGCGCCGACGGCACGTTGCGGATGATGAAGCTGGCGGAAAAGGCGTTGCGCCCGACAAACCTCTTCAATCGCTCGGTCACGCCGCCGCCAAACCGCTCCAGCGCCCGCGCCGTGGGGCCTCGCCCCAGCCAGTAGGTGACGGCCGCCGAGACCACGGTCGCGATCCAGCTGTAGAGGAAGCCGAACCACGGGCCGAACGCCACCACGCAGGCGGCGATCAGGATGAACTGCGGTATGCCGATGAAGGCCGACAGGGTGAAGACGACGATGGCCGCGACCAGCCCCCAGGGGCCGACGCGGTAGCCCTCAAGCCAGCCCTCCAGTTTCTCTTCGGCGCCGAGGGTGAAGTGGGCCTTGCCGAAAGCGAACAGGGCGATGATTCCACTGAGCAGCAGCAGGCTGACCAGCAGGGTGCGCCACCGCTGCGCCTCCATATTCAGCAGAAAATCGACGATCCGCCGCATTAATTTCGCCCAAATCGCCTTTTGATCGTCCGAAAGACGCACAAACATTGTGCGCCTTCGCTGGGTTGCGTATCAAGCCTCGCCTCCCCGGCTCTCACCACATCCACCAGACGGGATAGTCATGTCCAGCCTTCAGTCCTCCGCCCTCGCCCGCGTCAAGCCTTCGGCCACCCTGGCCGTGACCGCCCGGGCCCGGGAACTGAAACGCGAAGGCCGCGACGTCATCGGTCTGGGGGCCGGCGAACCAGACTTCGACACGCCCGACAATATCAAGGCGGCGGCCATCGAGGCCATCAAGCGCGGCGAGACCAAGTACACCGACGCCGACGGCATGCCCGAGCTGAAGGGCGCCATCGTCGCCAAGTTCGCGCGCGAAAACGGCCTGACCTACGAGACCAACCAGATCCACGTCGCCTCGGGCGGCAAGCCGGTGATCTTCAACGCCTTCGTGGCCACGCTGAACCCCGGCGACGAGGTCATCGTCCCCGCCCCCTACTGGGTCTCCTACCCGGACATGGTGCTGCTTGCCGGCGGCGAGCCCGTCACCGTGATCGGCGAGGAAGCCGACGGCTTCAAGCTGCGCCCCGAGGTGCTGGACGCCGCCATCACGCCGCGCACCAAGTGGCTGATCCTCAACTCGCCGTCGAACCCGACCGGCGCCGCCTATACCCGCGCCGAGCTGGAAGCCCTGGCCGTGGTGCTGCGCAAGCATCCGCAGGTCTGGATTCTGACCGACGATATGTACGAGCACCTCGTCTATGGCGACTTCGAATACGTCACCATCGCCCAGGTGGCGCCCGACCTCTACGACCGCACCCTGACCTGCAACGGCGTGTCGAAGGCCTATGCCATGACCGGCTGGCGCATCGGCTATGCGGGCGGCCCCAAGCCGCTGATCGATCTGATGCGCAAGGTGGCCAGCCAGACGACGTCCAACCCGTCGTCGATCAGCCAGTGGGCCGCCGTCGAGGCCCTGAACGGCCCGCAGGACTTCCTGGCCGAACGTTCCGCCGCCTTCGAGAAGCGCCGCGACCTGGTCGTGTCCATGCTGAACCAGGCCACGGGGATCCGCTGTCCTACGCCTGAGGGAGCTTTCTACGTCTATCCCTCGATCGAGGGCGTGATCGGCAAGACGACGCCGTCGGGCGTGGTCATCACCGACGACGAGGTCTTCACCGCCGAACTGCTGAACCAGGAAGGCGTGGCCGTGGTCCAGGGCGCGGCCTTCGGCCTCAGCCCCTATTTCCGCATCAGCTACGCCACGTCGGAAGCGGTGCTGGAAGAAGGCTGCCGCCGCATCCAGACGTTCTGCGCTTCGCTGAAGTAGAAACCGCCTAGAGCGGCGCCGGCGGAATGTTCAACGTCGGCGCCGTTTTCAGGATGAAGGACAGGCACCACTCCGTCGCACGCTGCGCATTGTTGTGTTCACCGTCAGGATTGCGCGTCAGCAGGCAGGCGGCGTCTGGCCTATGGTCAGCCTCAGGCCCGGCGTAGAGCACCAGCCCGCCCGCCGGACCGACAGCCTCGCGATACATCATCATCAGGGGACCGGAGGCGTGAACGCTGAAAGCCTCGGCGTCGGCCTCACCTGCGCCCAGCAGGACGCGGGCCTGCGCCTCGGGATCGCTCGGCGTCAGGCGAAAGAGCTCGGCCTTCAGCGCGTCGCCGGGTTCAGGCGTCATGGTGAATCGCGGCAGGTCTTGCGGGGCCGCCGTCAGCATCCCCGCGATGACGAGCCCGAGCAGCATCAGGCCGCGCGGCTGACCGCGAAGTCGGCCAGATCTTCCAGCGCCGAGCGCCAGTCGCTGGCTGGCAGGATCGAAAGCGCCGCCTTGGCCCGGTCGGCATAGTCGCCGGCGGCGTCCAGCGTGGCTTCGACCGCGCCCGTGCCCAGGATCAGTTCACGCGCCCGGACGAAATCCTCGGGCGTGCGTTCGCCCTTGGTGATGACGCGGTCCCAGAACAGGTCTTCCTTGCCCTTGGTGCGCTGAACGGCCAGCAGCAGCGGCAGGGTCGCCTTGCCCTCGTTGAAGTCGTCGCCCGCGTTCTTGCCGAGCGTCGCCGTGTCGCTGCCGTAGTCCAGCGCGTCGTCGGCCAATTGGAAGGCGATGCCCAGGGCCATGCCGTAGTCGCGCAGCGCCTTGACCTGTTCCTCGGTCGCGCCGGCCCCCACCGCGCCCGACTCGGCGGCGGCGGCGAACAGCTCGGCGGTCTTGGCCCGGATGATCTGCAGATAGGTAGCCTGATCCAGGTTCAGATCGTGGGCGCGCGTCAGTTGCAGCACCTCGCCCTCGGCGATGACGCTGGACGCTGTCGCCAGAATACCCAGGGCGCGCAGAGAATCCGTCTCGACCATCAGCTCAAAGGCCCGCGCGAACAGGAAGTCGCCGACCAGCACCGACGAGGCCGCGCCCCATATCAGGTGCGCCGCCACCTTGCCGCGCCGCATTTCCGAGCCGTCGACGATGTCGTCATGCAGCAGGGTGGCGGTGTGGATGAACTCGACCGAAGCGGCCAGCTTCGTGGCGGCGGCGATGTCGCCCCGTGTCCCGACAGCGCGGGCGGCGGCGACGGTCAGCAGGGGGCGCAGACGCTTGCCGCCCGCCGAGATCAGATGCTCGGCCAACATGGGGATCACCGGCACGTCGGACTGCATCCGGGCGATGATCAGGGCGTCAACCGCCGCCATGTCGTCCTTCGCCAGACGAACAAGAGCGTCCACATCGCCCTTGGGGCGGGGAGCGGCGACGAGAGCTGCGTCCACGAAAATCTCTTTCAACTCAGGGGGCGAAGGGGGAGATTCGCCCGGAAATCACACGCACCCGCTTGCTCGAACGCGATGCGGCGCACAATGGTGGCGGCGTCATGATGGGTCAAGCCGGGTCAGCCCTTACCGCCGCAGCGGATGTTGCGGAATCCGCCCTTCTGGGCGGTCGCGTGCGTCTGCGCCAACCTGTGAAGGGTTATCGCGCGGGCATGGACGCCGCCCTGCTGGCCGCCGCCGTGGACGCCAAGCCGGGCGACCGGCTGATCGAGGCGGGGTGCGGCGCGGGGGCGGTGCTGATGCAGGTCGCTGCCCGACGCCCCGGCGTCGCCCTGACCGGGCTGGAGCGCGATGTGACCGCCGCCGGACTGGCGCGCGAGAACGCCGCGCTGAACGGCATTGAGGATCGCACCACCATTGTCAGCGGCGACGTGGCGCAGGGCTTTCGCGCGCTGGGCCTGCCGCCCTTCGACTGGGCCGTCAGCAACCCGCCCTTCTTCGACGATCCTGGCGCGCTGCGGGCGCCCGGCCCCGGCAAGATGGGGGCCTGGATGGCCGACGACGGCTTAAAGGCCTGGACCGGCTTTCTGCTGAAGGCGGTGCGCGAGGGCGGAAAGATCGTGGTCATCCACCGCGCCGACCGCCTGGCCGACCTGCTGGCCCTGCTGGGCGAGAAAGCGGGCTCCTTCGCCATCCGCCCGATCCATCCCTACGCCGACCAGCCCGCCAAACGGGTGCTGGTCCAGGCCATCAAGACCGGCAAGGCGCCGCTACGCCTTCTGCCGCCCCTGGTCCTGCACGACCGCACCGAGGCCAAACACAGCCCCGAGGCCGAGGCCATCCTGCGCGGCGAAGCGGGGCTGGGTTGGTGATACCGCCTCTCCCTCCCCTTCATGGGGAGGGTGGCTGACGCGCAGCGTCAGACGGGTGGGGAGGGCTTGGCGATACGGAGCGCAGCCCACGATTTGCCGAAGCGCCCCCACCCGGTTTCGCCGCTTCGGGCTCAACCACCCTCCCCAAAATGGGGAGGGAGAGGTATGACCGCCCCATGTCCCTGCGCCCCCTCTTCCCGACCCAAGTGTACGAAGCCTCGCTGGCCGCCGCGCCCGCCTGGCCCAAACTGCACGAGGAGATCCTCGACCTCTGCCTGGTCATGGCCGAGGAGGACGAGGCGGGGATCGAATGGTGCAAGACCAACCACTATCCGGGCTACACCTCCTACGGCTCGATCAACGACCTGCCGCATCGCTTCCCCGAGTTCGCCGAGCTGAAGAAGCAGTTGGACAAGCACGCCGCCGCCTACGCCAAGGCGCTGCACTTCGACCTGGCGCGCAAGCCCAAGCTGGACAATCTGTGGGTCAATGTCCTGATGCCCGGCGGCGGCCACACCGGCCACATCCACCCCCACGCCATCATTTCCGGCACCATCTACGTCCATGTGCCCGACGGCGCCTCGTCGCTGAAGATTGAGGACCCGCGCCTGGTCATGATGATGGCCCGCCCCGGCCTGACCGCCGAGGCGACCGAGGCCGAGAAGCCCTTCGTCTATCTGAAGCCCGCCTCGGGCACGATCCTGATGTGGGAAAGCTGGCTGCGCCACGAGGTCCCGGCCAACCGCGCCGAGGAACAGCGCATCTCGATCAGCTTCAACTACGCCTGATCGCCCTCTCAACGCCGCATTTGCCCTGAAGTCTGCCCTTCTGGTGAAGCTTGAGGGGGCCTCCATGCGGGCATTGGGACTGGCGACGATTCTGCTGACGGCGAGCCTCGCTGCAGGCTGCGGCGAACGGGCGGACGCTCAAACCACCGCCGAAGCCGCCGCCGAGGGCGCGCCCTATGTGCTGAAAGGCACCCAGGTCTGGAGCGTGCCCGACCCCGTCTCGGGCCGAAACTACGAGGTCTTCGTCAGCCTGCCCGCCAGCTATGAGGCCGAGCCGAACCGGCGCTATCCGGTCCTCTATGTCACCGACGCCGACTATGCCTTCCCCATCATCCGCCAGATCGCCCGGCGGGTGAATCTGGATGGTCCGGTGATCGAAGAGTTCATCCTGGTCGGCCTGTCCTACGCGGTTGGCGAAGGCGGCATGAGCAGCCGCACCCGCGACTACACCCCCGTCCGTATCAATGACCGCACGGGCGGAGGCGTGGCCTATCAGGCCTATCTGAAGACTCAGGCCCTGCCCTTCATTGAGGACCGCTTCCGGGCGGACCCAGAGCGCCGCATCCTGCTGGGCCACTCCTATGGCGGGCTGCTGGGGGCGCAAATCCTGTTCAGCGAACCGGAGCTGTTCGATGGCTATATTTTGGGCAGTCCGTCCTTCTGGTTCGGCGACCACGCCATGATGCAGACTGAAGCTGACTATGCCCGCGCCCACACGGACCTTCCGGCGCGGGTCCATATGTATATCGGCGAGTACGAGTTTCCGGGGTCAGGTCGCCTCAACACTCGCTATGACATGGTCGGAGACAACGCTCGTTTCGAGGAGCGCCTGCGGTCGCGCGGCTATCAGAGCCTGACCTTGACCAGCGAAGTGTTGAACGAGGAGGACCACCTGACGGTCGCGCCACGCGGCTTCACGCGGGCGCTGATGGCGGTCCTGCCCGCCAAGCCCTAGTTTCGCACGAACACCGCGTCCTGATAGACCAGCGAGGCGGGGCGACCGTCCGCGTCCAATTTGAACACCACGCCTTCTCCTCGGAACGGGGTCAGTTCGACGCGCAGCCCCTCCGGCTCGGTCAGGTAGTCGGCCACAGCCTGCTGCACGCCGATGGCGACCGACAGCCGGTCCCCAGCCTCACGGATCGTCAGGCCTCCATAGGCCGGATTGACGTAGTCGCCGACATAGGCGGCGTTCGGCAGCGACAGGGTGCGGGGCCGCTTGGCCCGCGCATCCAGGGCCCCCGCGATGCCCGTGCGGCGACGGTCGCGCTCAGCGATCAGGGCGTCGAGCCTGGCGTCATAGACCGCCTCGATGTCGGGCAGGCCGGCGAACCAGTCATACGCATAGTTGGCGACCACATCGGCCAGATCGCCGGCGAAGGCGTCTTCGTTGACCATCACCGCCACGCCCAGACGTCGTTCGGGCATGAAGGAGACATGGGCGCGCGAACCTGAGAAGTTGCCGAAGTGGTGGATCAGCACGTCGTCGCCATAGCGCCCGACCTGCCAGCCCAGACCATAGCCGGTGCGGACATAGGGGCCGAAAGTCGCTTTCTGCGCCACCCGCGACACATGGGTCGAGGCGACCAGCCCTGCCGGCAACACCTGACGTCCAGCCACGCGACCGTCGTTGATCTGAGCCTCCAGCCAAATCGCCATGTCGTTCGCCGTAGAGATCAACCCGCCAGCCGACTGCATGGTGGCGTCGGTCTTTTGCAGCGGCGACCGCTCGGGCTGGCCGGGGATGCGCCCGAAATGACCGGCGGCGACCACGGCGCCCGACGCCCGCGCCGTGTCGATGCGCGCCGTCGTGGCGGTCATGCCCAGCGGCGTCAGGACCTCTTCCTCGACCATGTCGCGCCAGTCGCGGCCCCAGCGGCGCTCGCTCAGGACGGTCGCGAGGTTATAGCCAGCGTTGGCGTAGACGAACTGGCCATAGGGGGTGTCGCGCGGCGCCGTCTCCGCCGTCAGCCGCCACAGGACCTCGGGGCTCCAGTCGCCGGAATAGGCGACACGAAACGCGATGGGGTCATTGTCCACGCCCGAGCGGTGGCTGAGCAAGTCGGTCAGGGTGATCCGGGCGGCGATGATCGCCGCGACACCGGACGGCGGCGCCCAGTCGGCCAGGGGTGCGTCCAGATCCACCTCGCCCCGCCGCGCCATGGCGGCCAGCGACAGGGCGGTGAAGCTCTTGGTGGCCGAAGCGATGTAGAATCGCGTCTCCGTCGTCACGGCGGCGCCCGTCGCCACGTCCGCCACGCCGAAGCCGGCCGCGTGAACCAGCCCGTCCTGATCGACCACAGCGACTGCCAGGCCGGGCGCCGCCTCAACCCGTTGCATCGCCCGGCTCGTAAAGGCGTCCAGCGCCGCACCAAAGGCCGCGCGGTCCTGCGCGCTCGCCTCGCCAGCGGCGCAGACCAGCGCCGCCGCCAGCAGCGCCTCCATCGACCGTGATTTCATGAACCTCGCTCCCCTGCCCCCAGCGGGCTGACGGGTAGAGGCCGCGACGGGGCGGAACGGATGCAGCGCCTTCAAACCGCCCCGCGTTACGTCTAGAGATTTGCTCAAAGGGTCCGCGACGGCTACATCCCGCGCCAACCTCCCCATCAGATCAGACGACAGGGCGAAACCGCACCTCATGGCGCAGCAATATATTTTCCAGATGCAGGGTCTGACCAAGACCTTCCCCGGCGGCAAGAAGATCTTCGAGAACATCTGGCTGAGCTTCTACAACGACGCCAAGATCGGCGTCGTCGGGGTCAACGGCTCGGGTAAGTCCACCCTGCTGAAGATCATGGCCGGCCTGGACACCGAGTTCACGGGTGAAGCGCGCGCCGCCGACGGCATCAAGCGTGGCTACCTGGAACAGGAACCCAAGCTGGATGACAGCCTGAACGTCCGCCAGAACGTCGAGTCGTGGTGCGAAGAGAAGCAGTGGGTCAACCGCTTCAACGAAGTCGCCAACGAGCTGGGCGAAAACTACACCGACGAGCTGATGGAGGAGATGACCGCCCTCCAGGAGAAGATCGACGCCGGCGACGTCTGGGACATCGACAGCCGCATCGAGATGGCCATGGGCGCCCTGCGCTGCCCGCCGGACGACTGGGAAACCACCAACCTGTCGGGTGGTGAAAAGCGCCGCGTGGCCCTGGCCCGCCTGCTGCTGTCCAAGCCCGACATGCTGTTGCTCGACGAACCGACCAACCACCTGGACGCCGAATCCGTCGCCTGGCTACAGCATCACCTGGAGAACTTCCCAGGCTGCGTCATCCTGGTGACCCACGACCGTTACTTCCTGGACCTGGTGACCAAGTGGACGCTGGAACTGGACCGCGGCAAGGGCCTGCCGCACGAGGGCAACTACTCCTCGTGGCTGGAAGCCAAGCAGAAGCGCGTCGTTCAGGAGAACTCTGAATCCGAAGCTCGCCAGCGCGCCCTTACCCGCGAACTGGAATGGGTCCGTTCGGGCGCCAAGGCCCGCCAGGCCAAGTCCAAGGCCCGCCTGGCCGCCTATGAGCGCATGGTCGACGAGCAGGAATCGATGCGCGGCGCCCAGACGCACGCCCACATCCAGATCCCGCCTGGCCCGCGCCTGGGCAACGTGGTTCTGGAAGTCGAGGGCCTGCAGAAGTCCTATGGCGAAAAGACCCTGTTCGACAACCTGACCTTCAAGCTGCCGCCCAACGGCATCGTCGGCGTCATCGGCCCCAACGGCGCCGGCAAGTCGACCATGTTCAAGCTGATCACCGGCCAGGAAACGCCCGACGGCGGCACCATCAAGGTCGGCGAGACGGTCAAGCTGGCCTATGTCGACCAGTCGCGCGACGACCTGAAGCCGGACGAAACCATCTGGCAAGCCATCTCGGGCGGCACCGACATCATGATGGTCGGCAAGCGCGAGATTAACACCCGCGCCTATGTCGGTTCGTTCAACTTCAAGGGCGGCGACCAACAGAAGAAGGTGGGCCAACTGTCGGGTGGTGAGCGTAACCGCGTCCACCTGGCCAAGACCCTGGCCACTGGCGGCAACCTGATCCTGCTCGATGAACCGACCAACGACCTGGACATCGAAACCTTGCAGAACCTCGAAGAGGCTCTGGAGGAGTTTGCAGGCTGCGCCGTGGTTATCTCCCACGACCGCTGGTTCCTTGACCGTCTGGCCACCCACATTCTCGCCTTCGAGGGCGACGGCCACGTGGAATGGTTCGAGGGCAACTTCGAAGCCTACGAACAGGACAAGATGCGCCGCCTGGGCGTGGACAGCATCATTCCCAAGCGCGTCCAGCACCAGAAGTTCGGTCGCTGAGCCGACGCTAAGCTAGTCAAAACGGCTCTCCGACACGCTCGGGGGGCCGTTTTTCTTTGGCCGCTGGCGCTCCGGCGGAACCGGGTTAGTCTGGCCCCATGACCCAGCGCCCCGCCATCCTGATCATGCAGCGGCATCTCGCGCCGCTCAGCGTCTTTCTCGAAAGCGCCTACGACGTCTATCGCTTCTGGGAGGGGCCGCCCATCGAAGCGGCGCACGACGTGCGCGTTCTCGTCGTCGCGGGCGAGTTCGAACTGGACAAGGCGTTGATTGAACGCCTGCCCAACCTGTCGCTGATCGCCTGCTTCACCTCGGGCTATGACGGCATAGACGTGGACTGGTGCCGCGCGCGCGGCCTGCCCGTCACCCACGCCCCCGCCATCAACCACGAGGACGTCGCCGATCACGCCATCGGCCTGATCCTGGCCGCACGGCGTCAGATTACGGAAGGCGACCGTCAGCTGCGCGCGGGCGGCTGGACCCCGGCGTCCAAGACCATCACGCCTTCTATGGGCGGTCAGACGCTGGGCATCGTCGGCCTGGGCGCCATCGGCGAGGCCGTGGCCCGTCGCGCCGAGGTCATGCGGATGAATGTCCAGTGGTGGGCGCCGCGTGCGAAAGACGCCGCCTGGCCCCGCGCCGACAGCCTGCTCGACCTGGCCCACGCCTCCGTCGTTCTGGTCGTCGCCTGCCGGGCGGATGACACCAATCGCGGCCTGATCTCAGCCGAGGTGATCGAGGCGCTGGGGCCGTCGGGCCTGCTGGTCAATGTCGCGCGCGGTCAGCTGGTGGACGAGGACGCCGTCATCGCCGCCCTGCGCGACGGGCGGCTGGGCGGAGCGGCGCTGGACGTGTTCGAGACCGAGCCGACCGACGCCGCGCGCTGGGCGACCGTGCCCAACACGGTGCTGACGCCCCACACCGCCGGCGCCACGACCGAGGCGGTGCAAGGCATGCTGATGCTGCTGTTGCAGAACCTGTCCGCGCATTTCGCGGACGAGCCGCTGAAAACGCCGGTTCCGGGCTAAGACGCACCGCGCGTTTCCTCCCCATTTCATGGGGAGGGGGACCGCGTAGCGGTGGAGGGGGCGACGCCGCCCTCGGCCGTTGAGTCGCCCCCTCCGTCACGCCGCCTTCGGCGTCGCGCCACCTCCCCATGACATGGGGAGGAAAGGCAGGGCGCGCGCCAACTCCATATTCAGGCGAACGATCTGTGCGGCTCAACCGCTGGATCAGCCCTGCTTACGGTCAGATTTCGCTTGCATAATCATATAAGGATATCCTTATGTGCGTACATGACACTGACTGCTGACCAGACTGTGGAGGCCCTGCGCGCTGCGGGCGAACCGACCCGTTTGCGGGTGCTGTCGCTTCTCGCCGCCGAGGAGCTGTCGGTCATGGAGCTGTCGCGGGTTCTGGACCAGAGCCAGCCGCGCGTGTCTCGCCACCTGAAGCTGATGGCCGACGCGGGGCTGATCGAACGATTCCCCGACGGGGCGCGAGTCTTCTATCGCCTGTCGCACGACGCCCTGTCGCGCCGCCTGATCGACACCGTGCTGGACCTGCTGGACGACGCCGAGGGCGAGGCCGACCATCGCCGTCTGGACGAGGTGCGCAAGGAGCGCTCCGTCGACGCCGCCCGCTATTTTGAACAGGTCGCGCCCCAGTGGGACCAGATGCGTAGCCTCTATGTCTGCGAAACGGCGGTCGAAACCGCCGTCGAACAGGCGGCCGGTCCTGGCCCGTTCGAGCGCGTCGTCGATCTGGGCACCGGCTCGGGCCGGATGCTGACCCTGTTCGGCAAGAAGGCGAAGATGTCGGTCGGGCTCGACCTGTCGCAGAACATGCTGAACATCGCCCGCGCCAATGTCTCCAAGGCAGGACTGGACAAGGTCGAGTTGCGCCACGGCGACATCTTTTCGACCCGCCTGCCCCACGCCAGCGCCGATCTGGTGATCGTGCATCAGGTCCTGCACTACCTGGCCGATCCCGCCGCCGCCGTGGCCGAAGCGGCGCGTCTGGTCATGCCCGGCGGCAAGCTGCTGATCGTCGATTTCGCCCCGCACCAGCTGGAACAGCTGCGCGAAGAGCATCAACACCGCCGCTTGGGCTTCGCCGACGATGAAATCCAGGAATGGCTGACGAAGGCGGGCCTCACCGCCGACGCCCCGGTCGCCCTGCCGCCCGACACCGAAGGCCTGACGGTTCACATCTGGGCCGCCGAACGCGCCGCCGCCTCTGCTCGAAAGACCGCTTGATGGCCCCCTCCTCTCTCGCTGAAGCCCGCGCCCTGCTGCTGTCGCCGCTCGGCCCTGTGGCGCGCGCCGGTTCCAACCAGAACGCGGTCAACGTCTCCTTTGAGTTCTTCCCGCCCAAGTCAGACGAGGCCGAGGCCAACCTGTGGTCCGCCATCCGTCGTCTGGAGCCGCTGAATCCGGCCTTCGTCTCGGTCACCTATGGCGCGGGCGGCTCGACGCGCGAACGCACCCACCGCACGGTGCAGCGGATCATCAGCGAGACCACCCTGCGCCCCGCCGCCCACCTGACCTGCGTCGAGGCCAGCCGCGCCGAGGTCGATGAGGTCATCGAGGGCTACAAGGCCATCGGCGTCGATCACATCGTCGCCCTGCGCGGCGATCCGCCGGGCGGAGACGGCATCGGCGGCGCCTACGTCCCGCGCACCGACGGCTACGCCAACGCCACTGAACTGTCCCGCGCCATCAACAGCGTCGGCGGCTTCGACATCACCGTCGGCGCCTATCCCGAAAAGCACCCCGAAAGCCCGTCGATCGACCACGATATCGAGGTACTGAAGGCCAAGGTGGACGCCGGCGCCACGCGCGCCGTGTCGCAGTTCTTCTTCGACATCGAGGCCTTCCTGCGTTTCCGCGACCGGGTGCGGGCGGCCGGCGTGACCATCCCCCTGATCCCCGGCATCATGCCGGTGTCCAACTTCAAGGGCCTGAGCCGGATGAGCGCGGCCTGCGGGGCCTGCATCCCTGACTGGCTGGCGGCCCATTTCGACGGGCTGGACGACGACCCCGAGACCCGCAAGCTGCTGGCCGCCTCCATCGCCGCCGAGACCTGCGCGCGCCTGCAGGAAGAGGGCTTCTCGGACTTCCACTTCTACACTCTGAACCGCGCCGAGCTGGTCTATGCGATCTGCCGGGTGCTGGGCGTGCGTGAAACCAAGGCTGTTGCGTAAATGACTTCCCCCCTCTCGCGCCCCGAGCGGATCGCCGCCCTGCATGCGGCGGCCAAGGCACGCATACTGGTCCTCGACGGCTCCTGGGGCGTCATGATCCAGCGGCGCAGGCTGGAGGAAGCCGACTTCCGCGGCGACCGCTTCGTCGCGGCCAACAGTTACAATGAAAAGGACCAGATGAAGGGGAACAACGACATCCTCTGCATCACCCGTCCCGACATCATCGCCGACCTGCACGACCAGTATTACGGCGCCGGCGCGGACATCAGCGAGACCAACACCTTCTCGGCCACCACCATCGCCCAGGACGACTACAAGCTGGATGCCCAGGCCGTCTGGGACATCAACCTGGAAGGCGCCAGGCTGGCCCGCGCCGCCGCCGACCGCTGGACAGCCAAGGAGCCGCACAAGCCGCGCTTCGCCGCCGGTTCGATCGGGCCGCTGAACAAGATGCTGTCCATGTCGTCGGACGTGAACGACCCCGGCGCGCGGCTGGTGACCTTTGACGAGGTCTATGAGGCCTATCGCCATCAGGTGAAGGCGCTGAACGAGGGCGGGGTCGACCTCTATCTGATCGAGACCATCACCGACACGCTGAACTGCAAGGCCTGCATCAAGGCCATCAAGGACCTCGAGGACGAGGGGCTGGACCCGCTGCCCATCTGGATTTCGGGCACCATCACCGACCGTTCGGGCCGGACCCTGTCGGGCCAGACCGCCGAGGCCTTCTGGAACTCCGTGCGCCACGCCAAGCCCTTTGCGGTGGGCTTCAACTGCGCCCTGGGCGCCGACCTGATGCGGCCCTTCATCGCCGAACTGAGCCGCGTCGCCGACACCCTGGTCGCCGCCTATCCCAACGCCGGCCTGCCCAATGCCATGGGCCAGTACGACGAACAGCCGCACGAAACCGCCCACTTCATCGAGGAATGGGCCGCCTCCGGCCTGGTCAACATCGTCGGCGGCTGCTGCGGCACCACCCCTGACCACATCAAGCACGTCGCCGAAGAAGTCGCCCCGCTGAAGCCGCGCGAAATCCCCGAGCGCCCGGTGGCCATGCGGCTGGCGGGGCTGGAACCGTTCGAGCTGGTGGCGTGATGCACGCCTCCGCTACTTTCCTTCTCTCCTCGGGGGAGAAGGTGGGCCGCGCCAGCGGCTCGGATGAGGGGGACACCGGCTTTTCCCTCATCGCAAAGGACCGTGCACGCGGACACCTCCCCCTCATCCGTCATGCTCCGCATGACACCTTCTCCCCCAAGGGGAGAAGGATAGCGTTCGGTCAGTAAGATGCGTCCCATCTTCATCAACGTCGGCGAGCGGACCAATGTCACCGGCTCGGCCAAATTCCGGAAGCTGGTGGTGGACGGCGACTACACCGCCGCCCTCGACGTCGCTCGCCAGCAGGTCGAGGCGGGCGCTCTGGTCATCGACATCAACATGGACGAGGGCCTGCTGGACGGCGCCGTCGCCATGCGCACCTTCCTCAATCTCATTGCTGCGGAACCGGACATCGCCCGCGTCCCGGTGATGATCGACAGCTCCAAATGGGAGGTCATCGAGGCGGGTCTGAAGTGCGTTCAGGGCAAGCCGATCGTCAACTCGATCAGCATGAAGGAGGGCGAACAGGCCTTCCGCGAGCATGCGATCAAATGCATGCGCTACGGCGCCGCCGTCGTGGTCATGGCCTTTGACGAAGTGGGTCAGGCCGACACCGCCGCGCGCAAGATCGAGATCTGCACCCGCGCCTACAACATCCTGGTCAACGAGGTCGGTTTCCCCGCTGAGGACATCATCTTCGACCCCAATATCTTCGCCGTGGCGACGGGGATCGAGGAGCACGACAACTACGCCGTCGACTTCATCGAGGCGGTCAAGGTCATCAAGGCCACCCTGCCCTACGCCCGCATCTCGGGCGGGGTGTCGAACGTCTCGTTCTCGTTCCGCGGCAACGAGCCAGTGCGACGGGCGATCCACAGCGTCTTCCTCTACCACGCCATCGCAGCGGGCATGGACATGGGCATCGTCAACGCCGGCGACCTGCCGGTCTATGACGACATCGACGCCACCCTGCGCGAAGCGGTCGAAGACGTGATCCTGAACCGGCCGCAGCGGACCAATGTGTCCAACACCGAGCGGCTGGTGGACATGGCGCCCACCTACAAGGGCGAGAAGGGCGCGGCGCGCGTCGTCGACCTGAAATGGCGCGAAGGCGCCGTGGGCCAGCGCATCGCCCACGCCCTGGTCCACGGCATCACCGAGTTCATCGAGGCCGACACAGAAGAGGCCCGCCTGTCGGTCGAGCGCCCCCTGCATGTCATCGAAGGCCCGCTGATGGACGGGATGAACGTGGTCGGCGACCTGTTCGGTTCGGGCAAGATGTTCCTGCCGCAGGTGGTGAAGTCCGCCCGTGTGATGAAGCAGGCCGTCGCCTGGCTGAACCCCTTCATGGAGGCCGAAAAGGCCGGCAAGCCGCGCGAACAGGCGGGCCGCATCCTGATGGCCACGGTCAAGGGCGACGTCCACGACATCGGCAAGAACATCGTCGGCGTCGTGCTGCAATGTAACAACTACGAGGTCATCGACCTGGGCGTCATGGTCCCGGCCGACCGCATCCTGGACGCCGCCATCGAGCACAAGGTGGACATCGTCGGCCTGTCCGGTCTGATCACCCCGTCGCTGGACGAGATGGTCTATGTCGCGCGCGAGATGGAGCGGCGCGGCTTCAACATTCCCCTGCTGATCGGCGGAGCCACGACCAGCCGCACCCATACGGCGGTCAAGATCGAGCCCGGCTATCGCAGCGGTTCGACCACCTATGTCATCGACGCCAGCCGCGCCGTTGGCGTGGTGTCGGGCCTGCTGTCCCCCACCGAAAAAGCGAACAACGAGGCCGCCACCCGCGACGAATACGTCCGCATCCGCGAGCAATATGCGCGCGGGCAGGAGGTCAAGGCCCGCGCCACGCTCCAGCAGGCCCGCGAAAACCGATTCAACGCCGATCCGGCCGCCACCATGCCGGGCAAGCCGTCGTTTATCGGCGTGCGGGCGTTCGACGCCTGGGACCTGGCCGATCTGGCCGACCACATCGACTGGACGCCCTTCTTCGCCAGCTGGGAGCTGATCGGCCGCTATCCGCTGATCCTTGAAGACGAGATCGTCGGCGAGGCCGCGCAGGACCTGTTCAAGGACGCGCAAGCCATGCTGAAGCGGATCATCGACGAGAAGTGGTTCACGGCGAAGGGCGTCGTCGGCTTCTGGCCCGCCCGCGCGGACGGTGACGACATCGCCGTCTATGCCGACGAGACCCGCGCCGAAGAGATCGCCCGCTTCCACACCCTGCGCCAGCAGATCAAGAAGTCGAACGGCAAGCCCAACCTGGCCCTGTCCGACTTCATCGCCGAAGATGGCCAGGACTACGTCGGCGCCTTCGCCGTCACGGCGGGTCATGGCGAACTGGAAATCGCCAGGAAATTCAAGGACGCCGGCGACGACTATTCCTCGATCATGGCCACGGCCCTGGCCGACCGCCTGGCCGAAGCCTTCGCCGAGGCCCTGCACAAGAAGGTGCGGACCGAGCTTTGGGGTTACGCCGCCGACGAAACGACGACCACCCAGGACCTGATCGAAGAAAAGTACCAGGGCATTCGCCCTGCCCCCGGCTATCCGGCCCAACCCGACCATACTGAAAAGGCCACTCTGTTCCGCCTGCTGGACGCCGGGAAAAACGCCGGCATGGCCCTGACCGAAAGCTACGCCATGACGCCCCCAGCGTCCGTAAGCGGCCTCTACTTCGGCCATCCCAGCAGTCACTACTTCGGCGTCGGCAAGATCGACCGCGACCAAGTCGAGGACTACGCCCGCCGCAAGGGCTGGGACGTCGAAACCGCCGAACGCTGGCTGTCCCCCATCCTCAACTATGATCCGGGACGATAGGTTCGAGCTGTCGATGGGCTCTAACGTGGCTGGCCCAAATCGAAAGAGCGTGGCATTACAGAACGACTTTCAATGCGTTAGTTCTTGGGGAGAGCAATGTGCGCATTATCATCGCGTCATCGATAGCGATCACCGCCGTTTTATCTCTCGCGGGGCCCAGTTTCGCGCAAAACTCTGTTGGTGCGCGATCCCCTCTTCTTGAACAGATGGCTCGCTGCCGCCAGATCGCGGCCGACGCTGAGCGCCTGAGTTGCTTTGACATTGCGGCCGGAGCTCTGGACACGGCCGAGCGTCAGGGTGAGGTCGTCGTCGTCGAGCGGGGGCAAATTCAAGCGGCCCGCCGACAGTTGTTCGGATTTGAACTGCCGTCGCTCCCGCCCATGTTCTCGGGCGGCGCGGAAGCAGAACAGCTCGACGCTGTGGAGACGACCCTGGTCAGCGCCAGTCAGGGCGCAGACGGCAAGTGGCTGTTCCGACTGGCCGACAGTTCGGAATGGCGTCAGATCGATTCAAGCTCCGTTCGATTCCAAAATCGCCAAGGCACGGAGATTCGCGTACGCCGCGCGGCGCTGGGCAGCTATCTACTGACCGCAGGGCGCAGCCGCGCCGTTCGCGTAAAGAGACAATAGAGATGACCGATCCCGTCGCGCTGAATGATCGCATCTGGCTTTCCGGCCAGATTGCGCCCGCCAGCCTTGCGGAAACGGCGGCGCGCCTGGGCTTTCGCAAGGTGGTGAACAACCGCCCTGATCACGAGGAGCCCGGCCAGCCGACCAGCGCCGAGGTCCGCGCCGCCGCCGAGGCCGCCGGCCTTGGCTACCTCGAAGCGCCGGTGCGCGGTCTGCCTGACCCAGCCACGGTCGAACGTGTCGCGCAGTTTCTGCAGGACGGCGAGTCGACGCTGATGTTCTGCCGCTCGGGCATGCGCTCGGCTGCAACCTGGGCCATGGCCCAGCGCGGTAGCGGCGTTGATGCGGAGGAACTGCGCGATCAGGCTTTGGCCGCAGGCTATGACCTCAGCGGCCTGCCCCTCTAGCGAACGATGGCGGCCCGCGCCGCATAGGGCGCGACCGGCTCAGGCGTGCAAGAGGCCATGCTCCATTGCACCGCCACGAGACAGATCAGCACGACGATCACGGCCGGAAGTCGATTTGGCACAGGAAAAACAGCGGTTCGGATCACGGCGAAGGCTCCCGAATAGACTACAGGTGTTGATCGCAAGGTCGGCGCCGCGCCGATCGCCGCCGCTGATTGCCGAGGACGACCGCCCGTGATTCCCTACGTCCGACAGTTCGACTTCACCTATGGCCGTCGCGATCAGGTCTCGCCGCTGATCCAGCGGGTCATTGCGGACAACCCCGGCCCGTTCACCTTCACCGGGACGGGAACATACATCGTTGGGCGCGACATGCCGGGCGCGAATGTAGCGGTGATCGACCCCGGGCCTGACGACGAGGCCCACCTGCATGCCCTGCTGCGGGCGCTGAAGGGACGGACCGTCAGCCACATCCTGGTGACCCACACCCACCGCGACCACGCCCCGCTCTCCCGCGCTCTGGCAGAGGCGGTCGGCGGCGCGCCGATCCTGGCGGCGAGACCGCCGGCTCAGACCCGCCACGCCTCGGCTGCGCTGGACGAAGACGACGACGGGAATTTCGCGCCCGATGTCATCCTGACCGGCGGCGAGATGATCAAGGGCGACGGCTGGACCATTGAGGCCATGGCCACGCCCGGCCACGCCTCGAACCACATGGCCTATGTGCTGAGGGACGAAAACGCCCTCTTCAGCGGAGACCACGTCATGGGCTGGTCGACCTCGGTCGTCGCCCCGCCCGACGGCGATATGACGGCCTATATGGACAGCCTGGAGCGGGTTCTGGCGCGCGGCTTCTCGACCCTCTGGCCGACGCATGGTCCGGCCATCACCCAGGTCGCGCCTTTTCTGAAGGCCTATCGCGATCACCGACTGGAACGCGAGGCGCAGATTTGTGCGCGTCTGGCTGCCGGAGATGAAACCATCGCCGAGATGGTCCCCGCCCTCTACGCCGCCGTCGATCAGCGCCTGTGGCCGGCGGCCAGCCTGTCGGTGCTGTCGCATCTGATCAAGCTGGTGAAGGACGGGCGGGCGACGGCCAGACCCGAACCGACGATGTCTGCGCTCTATGCGCTGGTCTCTGACTAGGGCTGCAATCCGGTCGTGATAGCGCGGGCCAGACGACAGGCTTCGTCCCCGACCTTCACGCCTTCGCGCTGGGCCACGCGGACATCGGTGCGACCGGGACGGATGCGAATGGCCGCGTCATAGGTCAGACCGAACCAGAAGCCTTCCTTGGCGCCGTCCGCGCGGAAGGGCGCAGCCCCGCGCACGGTGAAGCCCGCCGCCGCCAGCGCGGCCGCCGCCGTTTCCGGGGCCACCTGACGCGGGACCGAAACCAGAGCGGGACAGGCGACGGATGCGCCGTCCTTTCCGGAGCCTTGGCCCCCGCGCATAGCGACCACCGCACGCGAGAAGGCCGGAGTCTCGGCGGCGTCGGTCGTGACGTCGTTGTCGGCCGGGACCGCAAAGCGCCGCTCTTGGATCAGGAACAAGGCCACGGTTGCGCCTGCGACTGCCAAGGAAACGGCAGCGTAGAGCCCGCGCCGCCTCACATCCTTCAGCGCGATGATCACCGCGACCAGGGCCGCCGCCAGACCTGCAAAGGCCAGGATGCGGCCGAGCTTCAGCGTCAGGACATCCAGACCGAACCCGGCGCTCCACAGCCCGAACCGCGTCCCGAAGACGGCGACCAGCACCAGCAGAGGCGCCAGACAGGCGGCCAGCGTCAGCCAACGCAGACGGATCTCCGCCTTTCGCGCCTCGGTGCGGGTCTGTTCAGCCATACGGCCCTCCTGAAAGATCAGCCTGCGGTCGGCAGACGGTAGTCCTTCATCTGCTCGCGCAGCAGCTTCTTGTCGATCTTGCCCGTGGCGCCCAGGGGTATGTCGGCCAGGAAGACCACGTCGTCAGGCATCCACCATTTGGCGATCTTGCCGACCAGGAAATCCAGATGCTCCTGCTTGTCCTCGGTCTCGCCCTCCTTGAGCTTGATCAGCAAGACCGGCCGCTCATCCCATTTCGGGTGCGGCGAGCCGATGACGGCGGCCAGGGCGACCTTGGGATGGCCGACGGCCAGGTTCTCGATCTCGATCGAGCTGATCCACTCGCCGCCGGACTTGATGACATCCTTGGCGCGGTCGGTGATCTGCATGAAGCCATGATCGTCGATGGTCGAGACGTCGCCGGTGTCGAAGAAGCCTTCGTTGTCCAGAATCTCGCCGCCCTCGTCGCGGAAATAGGCCCGGGCGATGGTCGGCCCCTTGACCATAAGGCGGCCATAGGTCGAACCGTCGTGCGGCATCTCCTGCCCGGCGTAGTTCTTCAGCTTCAGCTCGACGCCCAGCGGCGGCGTGCCCTGCTTGACCCGCCACTTCAACTGCTCCTCGTACGGTAGGGCGGCCAGTTCCGGGGTCATGTTGGACAAGGTGCCGATGGGCGAGGTCTCGGTCATGCCCCATCCCTGCAGCACCTCGACCCCGAACTCGTCGTGGAAGGCGCGGATCATGCTCTCCGGCACGGCCGCGCCGCCGATCAGCACGCGCTTGACGGTCGAGAGCTTGAGATTGTTTTCACGCAGGTGGTTCAGCAGCCCCTGCCAGACGGTTGGCACGGCGGCCGAGAAGGTGACGCTCTCGCTCTCCAGCAGTTCATAGATGGAGGGGCCGTCCATGCGCGCGCCGGGCATGACCAGCTTGGACCCCGCCGCCGGCCCGCCGAAGGCGATGCCCCAGGCGTTGGCGTGGAACATGGGCACGACCGGCAGGATGACTTCGTTGGGCGTCGCGCCCAGGACCGTCGATTGCAGCCCCAGCAGGGTATGGATGAAGTTGGAACGGTGTGAATAGAGGACGCCCTTGGGGTTCCCCGTCGTGCCCGAGGTGTAGCAGAGGCCGCAGGCCGTCTGCTCGTCGAAGCCGCCCCACTCGATGTCTTCCGAGGACTGCTCCAGCACGGTCTCATAGCACTCGACCACCGGCAGCTTGGTCTGCGGCATGTGGTCAGCGTCGGTCATGATCACGACGCGCTCGACCGAGGGACAGTGCGGCAGGATGGCGTCCAGCAGCGGCACGAAGGTCAGATCGACAAAGATCATCCGATCGGCGGCGTGGTTGATGATGTAGACCAGCTGCTCCGGGAACAGGCGGGGGTTCAGCGTGTGGCACACCGCCCCAATGCCCATGATGCCGTACCAGGTTTCGATATGGTCGGCGGTGTTCCAGGCCAGGGTGGCGATGCGGTCGCCGGGCTGGACGTCCCAGGCCTTCAGCGCGTTCGACACCCGCTTGGCCCGTCCGTGGATGGCGCCATAGGTGGTGCGCTCGATCGGCCCCTCGACAGATCGGGTCACGACCTCGCGGTTGGGGTGCCAGTTCTTGGCGTGA
>Ga0265296_1001770_pt1 | contig 23506 bp, 29 predicted proteins | sample MunlanPumphouse1_FD_189073 | JGI IMG/M metagenome (GOLD analysis project Ga0265296, IMG submission 189073) | Groundwater microbial communities from a municipal landfill in Southern Ontario, Canada - Pumphouse #1 | ecosystem: Environmental > Aquatic > Deep subsurface > Groundwater | place... | reverse complement strand
TTTGTAGCCGTCGGAAGAATCTTTTACTTCGTATCCTAGAGAATTTATTTTTTCTCGCAATTCGTCGGATTTTTTGAAGTCTTTATTTTTGCGAGCTTGTTCTCGCTCTTCAGTTAGTTTTATTATTTCTTCTGGAATTATTTCTTCTTTTATATTTTCAAAACCAAGTCCTAAAACTTTATCAAAATCAAGAATAGTTGCTTTTTTGTCGGCAGGGGAAACATTTTCATCTTTTATTAAATCCCAAAGAAGAGACAATGCTCGCGGGGTGTCTAAATCGTCTTCTAGGTATTCCTTGAACTTATTTTGATAGCCAATATCTACTTTTCCGACCTCTTCTCCCTTGTCCGCCAATTCAGGGGCGGAAAGCTCAATATAGAGCTTATAAAGCCGTTTTAGGGCTATTTCAGCGCCTTCTAGGGCTTCCCAATTGAAACTTACTTTGGTGCGATAACTAGCCATAAGAAGCCAAAATCTATAAGAAATGGGGTTTATGTTCTTTTCACTAAATTTGCTTAATTTAAAGAAATTATCTTCAGATTTCGCCATTTTTGCTCCGCCAATATCCACAAATTCACTATGCATCCAAAATTTAACGAAAGGCTTTTTACCTGTAGCACATTCTGATTGAGCTATTTCATTAGTATGGTGTATGGGGATATGATCTATACCTCCAGTATGTATATCAAATTGCTCGCCTAAAAATTTCATACTCATGGCTGAACATTCTATATGCCAACCAGGGAAACCTTTTTCAAAAGGAGATTCAAAACCGATTTTATTATCGAATTTCCAAAGAACAAAATCCTCCGGATTTTTTTTCTCGGGATTCTCATCGAGTCTGCTCTTAGAATTTTCTTTAGATATTACGCCTCTTCTTAACACTCCATAGCCAGACATTTTAGAAATATCAAAATAAATTCCGTCGCTGATTTTATATGTATATCCTTTTTCTTCCAATTTTTTTATTAAATCTATATCTTCTTTTATATAATCACTAGCAAAATACATTCCATCGGGCATTTTTATATTTAACGCCTTTATATCTTCTTTAAATTTTTCTGTATAAAATTCCGCTAACTCTCGCATATTTTTTAATGTCAATTCTTTTCCTTCGCGCAGGAGCCCTTTAGTCATTTTGTCTTCTCCAGAATCCGCATCACTCGTCAGATGTCCAACGTCGGTAATATTCATTATTTGTTTCACTTTCAAATTGTTATATCTGAGAGTACGACATAATAAATCGGCAAAAACATAAGCTCGTAGATTGCCGATATGAGCATAATTGTAAACCGTTGGTCCGCAAGAATACATTCGAACTTCTTTCGAGTCAATAGGTAAAAAATCTTCTTTTTCTCTAGTTAGAGTATTGTAAAATTTTAATGGCATAAAAATTAATTACGAATTATCAATTACGAATTACAAATTGTTAGTATTATAATTTTGAAATTCATTTCTATATATTGAAATAAGAGTGTAAAGCAAACTTATAGTTAAAGGTCCGACTAAAATACCGACTGGACCTAAGAGTGAAATTCCGCCCAAAACAGAAAACAAAATCAAAAGAGGAGGCAAATTTATTCTATTTCCCACAATAATCGGACTTAAAAAATTATCAATCATTCCTACAATAGCTACTGCCCAAATCAGAAGGCCTACGGCGTTCATTGTTTGTCCTGTCGTAAAAAGAAATATTATGGCCGGTACAGAAATGATTGCAGTACCGACAGTAGGGACAAGGGCGGTAATCATGGTTACTAATCCCCAAAGCGCGGGATTTGGTATTCCGAATAGCGCAAGTCCTATGCCCATTAATATTCCTTGGATAAGAGCAACAAAAAGGTATCCCTTGATAATTCCGTTTACTGCGCGTGAAAATTTATTTATGATTTTTTCATCATCGGCGTCTGAAAGCGGACTTAATACAACCAATGCTTTTCTCCAACGCGTGCCGTCTTTTAAAAAGTAAAAGATAGATAATAAAGTAAGAATAAAAGAGAAGATAGCAGATAAAGTAGAAGAAAAAACACTGGCTATATTGCTTGATATGAAAGAAATTAAATTTGAAATTTTTTCATTCAAATCAAAAGATATATTCTGGGGTAATATTTTGTTTACTGAATTATTAATTGAATTTATAAATGACGAAGAATCGACATTATTAACAACTATTTGATAAGCATCCTGACTTTGATTAAAAACTGTGACGCCTATGCCAAAAAGCGGAATGCCGATTATTATAATAAAAAGAAACACAGTAAGAATTGCTGATAACCAATTTGGCAATTTTCTATTAAACCATTCATAAACAGGATAGAGTACTATAGAAAAAGAAATACCGAGCACTAGCACTATCCAAAAAGGACGGAAAATGAAAAAAGAAAAAATCAAAGTAGCGAATAAAAGACTAAAGAAAAAATACCTTTCAATGATTTTTGTTTGCATATGTCAAATATTATAAACTATAAAGCCATAGATTACAACCATATTTTGGTGCGAGCTTGCCTTTTAAGGAGATTTCGTATAATATAGATTTTATGAAATTCGCAGTGATACAAACAGGTGGAAAGCAATATAAAGTCTCTAAAGACGATGTAGTTTCTATTGAAAAAATAACAGGAGAATATAAGGTAGGAGATAAAGTTTCTTTCGATAAAGTTCTCTTGGTTGATGATGGCAAAAATACCACTATTGGCACACCTTACATTTTAGGAGCAGTAGTAGATGCTGAAATTGCAGAAATTGGCCGTGCTAGAAAAGTAATGGTTGTAAAATATAAACAAAAATCTCGTTACCTAAAACGCAACGGCCACCGCCAACCTTTCTTTAAAGTAAAAATACTAGCTATAAAATAAAAAAAAATTCCTGATTGTCAGGAATTTTTTATTGTCTATTTTTTAGAGCGTTTTTTCCGCCAGAGGCGGACCAGCCTTTGGCTGGGAGGGTTACTGCCTATTCTTCAATGCATTCTTTAATGTATCGTTATCAGAATATTCTAATTCGGTGCCGGTGGAAAGGCCTTTGCCCAAAGAAGAAATTTTTATATTTAATGATTCGCAAACGATTTTTAACTGATTTCGCATATAAAAATCTGTGTGATTGCCTTGAGGGTTTAGAGAAAAGGCTAAAATTATTTCTTTCAATTCATTTCCCAAAGACAGTCTTTTGGGATTTTTTATTCTTTCTATTAATTCTTTTATTCTTATTTTTGAATTCGTATTTTTTTCAACAATTGGCACCAATCCTCCCAAAATGAAATATTTTCCATTATAAATTCTACTTTTATAAATACTCTCCAAATCAGAATCTTTTTCCACTATCATTAAAATAGAAGAATCAATATTTGAATCTGCGCAAATTTCGCAAGTTTTTTCCTTTTTTGATTCAGAAATAAAAAATTTAAAACATTCAGAACATTGTACAGTATCTTTTTTTAATTCTTTTATTAAGGTAGCCAAGTTTTCGGGATAATCTCCATTTCTAGACATTAAAAAATAAACAAAACGTTTTGCTTGTCTTTCTCCGATACCAGGAAATTCTTTAAAAATTTCAGTTAATTTTTCTATGGTATTCATCCTAAAATTCATCCAATTCTCCACTAGCTTTAGCCTGAGAGAATTCACTGATACTACTCTTTTCAAGATCTATAAAAGTAGTCGTTTTTGCGTCAAAATAGAGTTCTATTTTTCCAGTCGGACCGTTACGGTGTTTTTCTATTAAAATTTCGGCAATGTTTGTTCTTTCGGAAATATCTTTTCCTATGTCTTCTCGATGAATAAACATCACCACATCAGCGTCTTGTTCGATAGACCCCGAATCACGAAGGTCAGAAAGTCTTGGTTTTCCACCGCGGGATTCTACGGCACGAGAAAGTTGAGAAAGAGCCAATACCGGCACATCCAATTCTTTTGCTAAACTCTTTAAAGATCTTGAGATTTCTGTCACTTGATTAACCATTGAATCGTAATTTTTGGAAGTAGTCATCAGTTGTAAATAATCCACCACTATCAAATCCAAACTTTTTTCCGCTTTCAATCTGCGAGCCAAGGCTTTCATACGAACGATAGAATTACCAGGGGTATCGTCAATATAAATTTTTGCTTTTGCTAATTTATCTAAAGAATCACGAAGTTGGGAAAAATCTCGATCAGACGACAAATGTCCGGTACGCAAATTCCAAGCATTTACCCGCGATTGTGCCGAAAGCATTCTATCTACCAATTGCTGAGAAGACATTTCCAGAGAAAATATTAAAACTGATTTATCATTTTTCACTGAAGCCATACGCGCAATATCCAGAGCCAAAGTGGTTTTACCGATGGAAGGTCGAGCAGCGATAATAATTAAATCGGATTTTTGCAAACCAGAAAGAGTATTATCTAAATCTCGAAAACCAGTTGCCAACCCTCGTAGGATATCTTTGTGTTCATGCAATCTTTCCAAACGTTCCCAAGCTTCCGGCAGAGCGTCTTTTAGGTTTATATATTTTTGACTTTTTGGAGAAGAAATTACGCTAAAGATTTTTTTCTCTGCCATATCCAAAATATCAGTCATATGATCATCACCTTCTTCAAAGCCAAGTTCAGAAACATAATCTGCCGCCTCAATTAAACTTCTCAAAACGAATTTCTTTTGCACAATTTCAGCGTAGTGTTTTACATTTGTGGAAGAGGGAACAGTATTCACTATTTCCGCTAGATATTGATTGCCTCCGATTCTCTCTAATAATTTTTGTTCACCTAATTTTGTAGAAAGAGAAAGCATATCTATAGGCTCATTTTTAAGAGAAAGATCCAGCATGGCTCGAAAGATTAATTTGTGTTTTTCAACGTAAAAAGAATCCGGATTTATCACATCTTCCACTTCATGAATAGCGTCCTTGCGAAGCATAATAGACCCAAGCACTGCTTGTTCTGAAGGAATACTCTGTGGAGGAATACGCAAATTGTCTTTTTTTGTTTTTACCATCTCGGTCATTCTAACACAGAAAAAAAATAGGGAAAGCTCAGAAATGCATAAATATGTTATTAAAATGTGGACAAATAATTAACACATTCTTTGCAGAATGTGTTAATATATAAGCATGTCTAAAAAAATATTATTATCAGCTGTAAAACCGACAGGCGCCCCGCATATAGGTAATTATTTCGGCGCCATGAAGCAATTCGTGGATCTTCAAGATGACTATCAGGCATACATTATGATAGCTGATTATCATGCCCTAAATTTCATTCAAAATAAGGAAGAAATGCAAAAAAATATTATAGGGGTTTTATTGGATTATTTGGCAATTGGCCTTGATCCTAAAAAAGTTATTTTATTTAAACAGTCCGAAGTAAGCGAACATACAGAGCTGACTTGCGTTTTTGATACCATCACTACTATGCCGTATTTGATGCGAGCGCATGCTTTTAAAGATGCAGAGGCAAAAAATAAAGAAATAAATGTTGGTACCTTTAATTATCCAATGTTGATGGCAGCTGACATTTTACTTTATAGTCCAGATATTGTACCAGTAGGACAAGATCAAAAACAACACGTAGAAATTGCTCGTGATACAGCAGAAAAATTTAATCGTATTTTTGGTGAGACTTTTAAAATTCCAGAACCGATGATAATGAAAAATGTAGAAACGGTGCCCGGCACGGATGGACGCAAAATGTCTAAAAGTTATAATAATCACATTCCTCTTTTTGCCGAGTATGAAGAAATAAAAAAATGTGTAATGAGTATTGTTACTGATTCAGGCGAAGGAATTCCAAAGAATGTTTATGCTATTCACAAGCTTTTTCGTAGTGAAGAAGAATTGAAAAAAATATACAAAGAGAAAGAAGGAAAGTATAAAGAATTAAAAGAATTATTAATTGAAGATATAGAAAAATTTATTTCACCGTTGCGAGAAAAAAGAAAAGAATTTGCCAAAGGTATTCCAAAGGCCCTAAAAATATTAAAAGAGGGGAGCAAACAAGCAAAAATTGTAGTCTCGAAAAAAATGGAAGAAGTGAGAGAGAAAATAGGGGTTGCTTTTTAAGGAGTTATCCACAGGTCTATTGTTGTATTTATAAGGTATGCTATAATATAGGTTCAAATATGAAAAATTTAAAACATACAACAATTATTAGTTTCTGGAATTTTATTCTCTTTAAAAAGGAGTCGTTTGTTTTTGCGTGAAATTAATTAAATTTAAACAAAAACAAAACTGGCTCCGAGTAAAATCGAAGCCAGTTTTGTTTTGGGTTGATGTATGTGTTGCTGGTTTGAAACATATACACCAGCCTTGAATAAATAAATGAATATTTCAGGGAGTGGGATAGTTCATCTTTAATCTAAGAGGAGAGTTATGCAAAATCAAGATATTAAACCCACTGACGTAAAAAGTGGTGAAGATTCTAAGAACAAAATTTCTAATGGAAACAATAAAATTACGGGGATAGATTCAAAGAAAACCGTAAGAAATAATGTTAGAAATTCTGAAGTAAAGAGGAATGCTTTGCTTGAGAGTCTTTTAGACTCTTCTAAGCATATATAATTTTTTTTCTAAGAGAAAAAATAAGATTATTTAGCGGAGACACATAAAATGCTCCGCTTTTTTTCTAAAAAGTTTTCCACAGAGATATATTGTTAATGGTCCAATATATGTTATTATAAAAATATGGTTATGAATACAACAAAAGCACATAGTTATTACTGGTTCTTTAAAACAGAGCTGGTTGCTTTTGTATTGTAATTTTTTTTACTATTGTAATACATTGAAAACGGCTCTGAAATACTTCCAGGGCTTTTTTATTTTTTATGAAAATCATATTTGATTACAACAGAACAATTTTTGATCCCAATACCCAAGAACTTTATCCTGGGGTTTTTAAGTTATTAAAACAGCTATCTATTAATCATGACCTATTTTTGATAAGCAAAAATGAATTTGGTCGTCGAGAGACATTAGACAATTTAGGAATTATTGACTTCTTTCAAAAAATCTTTTTTGTGGAAAATAAGACCATAGAGATATTTAAAAAAGTCTCAAAAAATAATAAAGAAACCCTGATAATAGGGGACAGAATTCGAGGAGAAATAGTTATAGGTAACAAACTAAATTTTATTACAGTATGGCTTAAACAAGGGAAATTTAGCAATGAAGAACCTATAAATGAGGAGCAAAAACCAAAATATATAATTAATGATATTTTAGAACTAAAAAAGATAATAAAAAAATATGAAAAACAAAAAAATTAAATTAAATTATTACTGGCACTTTTTTACAACCAAAAATTATTTTGGGTTGTTGAGTGTGCTTATAACTTCTTAGGAACATATTCACCAGCCTTAAATAGTTTAAGGTGTGGATATGTTCATTACAATAAAAAAGGAGTTCAAAATGTACAAAATACTTAACTCCATAATATCCGAATCGGGTATTTGGAATGGTGCGAGGAAAGAATCACATGCTTTCCTTCTTTCTCCGAATGTATATCAGATAACCGAGGTTCAACGCCAAGAACTTTCTAAACTTGGTATTGCACTTTATGATTGTTTAATAGGGTTATCTCACATAGGAGTTATTGCTTATGATTCAACTTTGAATTATAAAGGAGCTTGGATGTTTATGCGCCAGGTTTTCTCTACTGGAGTTCCGAAGATTTACGAGGAACTTCAAGGAATGAATGTAAAACACATTCCTAAGTTACTTAAAGTCGATCTAATGATCGATCAAAATGGCGATTTTAAAATTGCTGAAATAGACGGTCATAACAAACATGGGCTTGGTTACTCAACTCTTGCGCGAAGATTTCGCGAGGCACTGTATCCTGATTCTAAATCACTTCCGGGGACCATTAAAATGTTGTCTGAAGAGGTAAAACGTTTAGGGTATAACGAAATAAAATTATTTTATGCTGACCAAGAGCGGTTTTATGTTCCGGAATTTAACATTGTTAGCCAAGAGTTCAAAAAGTATGGAATCAATTGTCCCGTGGTCTCGGAAATGGAGGCCAATGAAGATTTTTTACAAAATGGACTTTTCCTTGACCTACCTTTCTTATATAGTCGTATTTATTTATATGAGTCGATTATATCATCTTATAAAAATGGCAATGTTAAGTTTATTATTCCACCTAAACCATTTTTCGGAGCAAAAGGAGTTTTAGCGCTTATTCGCAATGATGGGAGAAATGATTCTATTGAGGCATTGCTTAACTCTTTTATCAAAAAAGATTCTCTTGAGCTGATACGTCGCTATATTCCTGAAACTTTTCTTGTTGGCAAGCAAGCGAGAAAATTTAATTCTACAGAAAGACATCCTTCTGATAAGAAGTATATTCTTAAAGAGTCAATTTCTAGTGGAATGAAGGGGACTATATTTTCTGATGACAGTGATTTTGATTCTGCGCTCTCTCGTGCTTGTACAACGAATCTTAATTGGATTCTTCAAGAGGAAGTACAAAATCAACCGCAAACTCTTTCTTGGTTTGAAAATGGAAATGGGAGTGCGTTTAAACTTAGAACAGAAAATGATTGGTTTATGCGAGTAACTGTTCAGTACATAAATCGCCAGCTTGCAGACATTATTGTTACTGCATGTAGAGATAAGGCAGTTCATGGGGGTAAGAATTGTCTTCAACTGGGGACAATTGTAAATTAAAGCAATATCAACTCCTTTTAGCGAAAATCAAAAAGGCGGAAGAAATAATTTTCCGCTTTTTTTATTTATTCAGTTATGATAAAATAATAGAATGAAAAACAGAGTTTATATTAAAGATTTAAAAGATAATGTGGGGAAAGAAATAATTATCGCTGGATGGGTGAATATTAGACGTGATCAGGGCAAAATGGTATTTTTTGATATGCGTGATATGACAGGTCTGGTGCAATGTGTAGTTTTACCTTCGAAAGTAGAAGTCCCGACCGAAAATCAAAGATCCTCGGTAATGGAAATTGCCGGGAAAATTCGTCCAGAATGGGTTTTGAAAATTACCGGTATGGTAAATAAACGTCCAGACAAAAATATAAAAGTTGATGTACTAAATGGCGATGTTGAATTAGAAGTTATCAATATTGAAATTTTAAATAAAGCGGAAACCACACCTTTTCAATTGAATGAAAATACTTTTGGAGTAAATGAAGATACCAGAATGAAATATAAATATTTAGATTTGCGTACAGAAAGAATGCAAAAAAATATTCGCATGCGAGATAAGATAATCACTTTCTTCCGCAAATATATGCATGATAATGGTTTTATTGAAATTGAAACTCCGATATTAATGAAGGGTACTCCGGAAGGTTCGCGAGAATATGTTGTTCCTTCTAGATTATTTAATGGACAATTTTATGTACTTCCACAATCTCCGCAACAATTCAAGCAACTTTGCATGGTTGCCGGTTTTGAAAAGTATTTTCAAATTGCCCGTTGTATGCGCGATGAAGATACTCGAGGAGACAGACAACCAGAATTTACTCAATTAGATTATGAAATGTCTTTTGTCACTCAGGAAGAAGTTTTGGAATATACCGAAGCGATGTTTATAGAGCTTGTAAGAAATGTTTATCCGGAGAAAAAAATTACCGAAACTCCTTTCCCACGAATATCTTTTGCAGAATGTATCAAAAAATATGGTTCCGATAAGCCTGATTTACGAAAAAATAAAGATGATCCTAATGAACTAGCTTTCTGCTGGATTTTAGATTTTCCTATGTTTGAAAAAACTGACGAAGGAGAATTACAATCAGTGCATCATCCTTTTTGTTCTATCAAAGATGAAGACAAAGAAAAATTTTTGAAAGGCGAAGATTTATTTTCCATTCGTGCTAATGCTTATGATTTAGTTTTGAATGGTTATGAACTTTCTTCCGGATCCATCCGTATTCATGAAAGTGAAATACAAAAACAAGTTTTCAAATTGTTAAATATTTCTGAAGAAGAACAACAAAAGAAATTTGGGCATATGCTTGAAGCCTTTACTTTCGGCGCTCCTCCGCATGGCGGTTTTGCTCCGGGTATTGACCGTATTGTGATGATTTTACAAAATGAACCAAATATTCGAGAAGTAATTGCTTTTCCAAAAACAGGGGAGGGTAGGGATTTGATGATGGGTTCTCCTGCTCCGATTACCGAAAAACAACTAAAAGAATTAGGAATAAAACTGAGTAAATAAATTAGAGAAATTTTTACTCGCTAAATGACTGAGCCAAGTCTTTTTTTATTTGTTCGCTTAATTTTTCTACGTTTTTGAATTTTTTTGGAAAACGCAAATATCTTTCTGTGCTGACTGTGATGTTTTTACCGTAAATGTCCCCATTAAATTCAAGAATATGAATTTCCAGACAATCTCTGTTGGTTAGTGAATTAAATCCATAATATAATAATCCTCGATAAAATACGCCATCTAAATTAACTTTGCATGAATAAAGTCCTTTGTCGATATCTTTTGCTAAACTAATATCTAAATTGGCTGTTCTGGCACCCACTTTTTCACCGTTATTATTTCCCGCTAAAACTGTTCCACTGATGATTTTTGTTTTATTTAAACGAGTAGCCAAAGTAACTGCTATGACCAAGACGATAGCCCCGACAATCTGAGTTGCCGAAAGGATGTTGTGATTGAAAAAATAATCGAAAATAATAGCAGAAAACGGCCAAGCTAATTCACATAAAGTTGCCAGAGACGCCGGAATTTTTTTTAAGCCGTAATAGTAAAGATACATAGCCACAGCTCCAGAGGTAAAAACAATGATTGTTAAAGTTTTCCAGACACCAGATTCAATTGAAGATAATGTTGAGAAATATTTTATGGCTGGAATAAGCATAATGATTATAGTAAAACCGAATCGTAGAGCGGAGAGTAATCCGTAATTAATATTTTTCAAAGAATACTTTCCGAAAGTAGTTGATGAGCCCCAGGAGAAAGCGGCCAATAAAGAAAAGACAGCGATGATAGTTGTAGTACTACCAAAATTTATTGAACTTGGATCTTTAAATGTTACAAAAAATCCGCCTATCAATGCGCAAAAAGCATAGATATAAAATTTAAGAGGGAAGCGTTCTCTCAAAATAATAGCCGATAGCAAAATTGCAAAAATTGGTTGGAATTTTTGTAGAAGAATAACCACTGAGATATCAACAAAACCGGTTAAAAATAATGCTTTAGTAAAAAAAGTAGTACCTAGCGCACCTCCAAATAAAGCCACCCAGAAAATTGTCCCCCATTGTTTTTTAGTGATATTCTTTAGCTCTGATTTATAAATAAACAAAAATGGTAGAAGAATAATAAATCCTAAAGTATGTTCTAAAAATACCACTAGGGTAGGTGATACAGATGCTAAATGAGGACGCAAAAAAGTTCCATCTAAACTCCAAAGTAGAGCTGCTATCACAACCGCTAAAGCTCCAATGAAGATTTTATTCGCAGTTATCTTTCCGTTTACGGTTTTCATGAACTAATTATATCATTTAATCTTTTAAAATGGTTACTTTAGTTGGATAAAGTAGATAAAAAAACCCTGATGTTTCAGGGTTTTTGTTTCTTTTTTAAAACAAATTATAATGAAGGGGTAACAATAAAAAGCTTTCTTCCAAAGACACCCATGGCTTCATCGTTCATTTTGTTAGTGCTAAATCCAAGGGATGTATATTTCAGTTCTATTTTTTCTTTATGATTTCCATACGCATAAACAGGATTTACTTTGTCCTTGATTTTATTAAAGAAAGTATTTTCATTCATATCTATGCATGCTGATATCATTTCGTAACAAGAAATATTTCTAAAACCAAGCGTATTAAATATTAGTTCTATGTCAGTTGGTTTTATGTCTTTAACACATATCTCACTTTCACGAATAATTTTTACCAAAAAGAATTTTTTTACAATATTCATGTCATAACCCAATTCACATTGTGGAATAACAGATTCGTCAAAGTTTTTAAATAGAAATCTATATTGTTCGTTAGAAAGTCCATTGACTTTTTTTAGATTTTCTAAAATATTATGAATTGTTTCACTATAGTTTATTTTTACAATACATGGGTTAGAAAAAGATAGACTGATATTAAATTCTTCTATTGTCCCTTTTATTACAGGAATAAATATTTGTGTGTTTAAGCAATATTTACAATATGGTTCAGGTAGATTTTCGCCTCTATCTCGGTCTATGCTATCCTCCATTCTAGGGTAGACGAAATCATGTTCTCCTGTTGGAGATTTTTCGCATTTAGAATTTTGTTTTTTCATTTTTTCTCCTATTTATTTTTCAAAGAATGTTTAAAATTTTGCAAAATGCAAAACCCCTTCCTAAACTTAGGAAGGGGTTATTTTCGAAAATTTTATAAAATATAAATAAAATAATTACGAGTTCAAAGACAACCCTTTCCCAAGTTTGGAAGAGTTGCTATGCCCAGTACCGAGCTTGCTCTGGTTCTGGGTGATGCGATTCAAAATTAAACGATATCCGCCTAGTGGACCCTTGAGCCATTTTGAAATTCTAGCGATAGTAGTGGAAGAAAGACCAGTGCTTTCGATAATTGCATTATATTGAACATCTTGAGTGAGTAGGGAAGCGGCTTCTAAGCGATTAGAAAATTCCCTGATTTCTTTTTCAGTCATAATGTCACGCAGAAAATACTTCGCTTCGCTGATATTTTTTAGAGCTAAAATTGCTTCAATAAATTGTTTATTTTTTCTGTCATTCCAATTCATTGCTGGTCCAATTTCTTGAATTAGTTTTATTGTTTTTATTGATGTATTTTTATTCATTCCTTTACTCATACAAGCTACTTTAGCAAACTAAAGTACTTTAGTCAAGTAAAGTAGCAAGGGAGGGTGTGGATAACCCCATACTAGAGCAAAGCTCAGTACGGGGCATGCTTTATCTGGCTAGAAGAAGTGTTCTATCGGTAGTTTTTGATTTTTTGAGTTTTTTGTAAAAAAGTGTATAGTATAAGGATGAAAATAACTTTTAAAGATCAGAAAAAAGTGGCAGAAAAGGATGTACTTTTTGTGTCTGTTGGTTCTAAAAACAAGGATGAAATTGTAAAAGAAAACGGAGTAAAAACGCTCTACTTGAAATGCGACGAGAAAATGAGTTTAAGAAAGCTTTTTTTGCTGGTGCGAAAAATGGTTATTCTAGCAAAAGGAATGAAGGCAGAAAAATTGGGCTTCAATTTTTCTGATTTTAAATTCAAGGGTATAAAACTTTCTGACGAAGAACTAGCAGAACTCATTGGTTCCCAACTTGATTTTGCTAATTATGAATTTTTAGATTATAAAACTCCGACTGAAGAAGGGTTTGCTGATGTCAAAGAAATAATTATTTCTGACACGAATTCAAAAATAGAAAAAGCAATTTTGAAAGGACATTCAATTGCGGAAGAAGTAAATAAAACTCGTTCGCTAGCAAATACCCCAGGCGGAGATATGACTCCTCAAATTTTGGCCAGAAAAGCAAAAGAAGCAGTAAAAAATTTGCCAGTAAAAATTACCGTGCTTGGTGAAAAAGAAATGGAGAAACAAAATATGCGAGCGATACTTTCTGTCGGTCGCGGTTCAGATGAAGAATCTAAATTTATAATTATGGAATATGCTGGAGGTAAAAAAGATGAAAAGCCCATCGTGCTTGTTGGCAAAGGTGTGACTTTTGATACTGGTGGAATAAATTTAAAGCCAACAAGCGGTTTGCTTGGAATGAATATGGATATGTCCGGAGGGGCAGCAGTCATTCACACTGTTGCGCTGGTGGCCAAAATGAAATTAAAAAAGAATGTCATTGGTTTAATTCCTTCAGTCGAAAATATGCCATCTGGAAAAAGTTATCGTCCGGGAGATATTGTTCGTTCGATGTCCGGTAAAACAATTGAAATATTAAATACCGATGCGGAGGGGCGAGTGATTTTAGCTGATGCTTTAACTTATTCTCAAAAATATAATCCGGAAGTAGTAATTGATATTGCAACTTTGACTGGTGCAGCATGTGTTGCTCTTGGAGAACGGGCTTCAGCTATTTTTTCAGATGATGATAAATTAGCAAAAAATCTTGAAGAAGCGGGAGAAAAAACTGGGGATTATGTTTGGCGTTTGCCGATGTGGGAAGAATATGAAAATGAGATAAAAGGAACTCTCGGTGATTGGACCAATATTCACAACAAAGATTCTCGTTATGGCGGAGCGATTTATGCGGCGATTTTTCTATATCAATTTATAAAAGCAAAAGCCGGAGGCGGAAAAGCTCCGAAATGGGCCCATATAGATATAGCCCCCCGTATGACCGCTATGACAGGGGAAAACCTCGCCCAAGGCGCCCTAGGCTCTCCAGTAAGGCTTTTATATAGGTTTATTGAATCCCGTTAGAGATAGAGGGTCGCTACGAACCCTCGCGATCTTTAATGGGAGAAGAATACAAATAAGAAATAATGCGATATATACACGCGAAAGTTATGGCTGGAGCAAAAAAAGAATCCCTCAGACAAAAATCTGAAGGTCATTTTGAAGTTTCTGTTAAAGAAAAAGCAGAGCATAATTTAGCCAACAAGCGAGTGTTGGAACTTCTTGCCTTATATTTTAAACTTCCTGTCTCTAAAATTCGTATTGTGAACGGCCACCGCAGCCCGAGCAAACTTTTGGTGGTGGAGGATTAGGTGTATAATTAATATTTAGAGAAAAAAATATGAAGATTGGAATGAATAAAGATACTTTTGAGCCTCAACAATCTTGGCAAAAAAAGATGAAAGAAGCAGGACTTAAAGAAAAAATTAAACTTTTTGATGTTTTTTCGTGTGGAGCAACCGCTCAATCTAAATTCGAATCTGATCCTAATTGTAGTAAAGAATTAGAAAAAAAGATTTTCTCTTAGGTGATGATATAGTAGATATATATCGTATTATAAAAGATAATAAGCCTTCACGTGAGATTTATATACACGTAAAAGGTAAACAATAGACATTATCCATTGTTACTTTAGTTCGATAAATTACTTTAGTTAAGTAAAGTAGATAGGTTTTATAAGATATAAGGTAGTATAATCATAATATGAACAACGATGAAATAGAACAATTAAAAAAGGATATACAGGAAATTAAAGAGAGAAATGCTCGAGTTGAAAAAGATAAAGCTTGGGAAACAAGTTTAGCTCGTAAAATCCTTATTACAGTTTTGACCTATATTGTGATAGTTTTATTTTTCTTTTTTGCTAAACTTCCTGAACCGTTTCTGAATGCAGTAGTTCCAACAGTGGCTTTTGTATTATCAACTGCTTCTATTCCGTTTTTTAAGAGGATTTGGGTAAAGAGAAAGAATTAGTAATAACCGTTTGTATAAGAAGTTAGAGAAATAAAACCATTTGTTTAATTATTTTTGTGATAGAATGAATCCATGGTAAAACTCTACTACGAAAAACCAAAATTTAAGCTATATCATGCAAATTGTTTAGATATTCTTGCACAGCTTCCTGAAAATTCAGTCGATATGGTTTTTGCTGATCCTCCTTATCTTTTATCTAATGGGGGCTTCACTGTTCATGCGGGGAAAAGAGTAAGTGTTAATAAAGGTGAATGGGACAAAAGCAATGGACTAAAAAAGGATTTCGAATTTCATCTTGAATGGATAAAAGCAGTAAAAAAAGTATTAAAACCTAGTGGAACAGTTTGGATTAGTGGGACGTATCATTCAATTTATCAATGTGGATTTGCTCTTCAAGTTGCTGGTTTTCATGTTCTCAATGATATCGCATGGTTTAAGCCAAATGCGTCACCGAATTTGAGTTGTCGTTTTTTTACCGCAAGTCACGAGACATTAATATGGGCAAGAAAAGACGAAAAGGCCAAACATATTTTTAATTATGATTTAATGAAAAATGGAACTTGGCCGGAAGATGCGTTAAAAAAACCAGGACTTCAAATGCGTTCAGTTTGGTCTCTAGGAACTCCAAAACCAATTGAAAAAAAATTTGGTAAACATCCGACGCAAAAACCCGAAGATTTATTAAAAAGAATAATATTAGCAAGCACAAATAAAGGAGATTTAATAGTTGATCCATTTACTGGAAGTTCAACAACTGGAATTGTTTCTTATTTATTGGGAAGAAACTTTTTAGGAATTGATACTGATAAAAAATATCTAGATTTATCAATAAAGCGATTTGAAGAATTAGATAAAAATTTAAAAAATAAAAATAAGAATAAAAAGTAATATGGCTAATAGTAAATCTTGGAAGAAAATTTTTGATGATTACAAAATTCTAGAACATGATTTTAATAAATCACCGTTTTCACTTTCTGCTTCTCAAATAAAACGAGCTTGTCAAAAATTTAAAGAAACAGGAGAAAAAGAAGTTCGAATTCTTTGTAAACAAGATACTAGAGAAGATAGACCGGATATTTTTATCAAAAACAGTTTATTTCTTTTACCAACCAGTAATGGACAGTTCGTAATTATTAAAGGAGAAGGTTATATAGATATTCCTGAAATAACAACTCCAATTAAAAAATATTCTTCCAAACTAGATTTTGAATTAGACACTTCCAAAATTGGTAACTCAGAAATGCAGCACTTAGATTTTGCTTATGCTTCCAGTCTTATAAGGACTTTCATGAACGATTCATCACTTGTTCTTACGATAAGAGGAAGAAAATATACTCCACAGTTTGACTTTATAATTGGAAAACAAAAAATTGAAACAAAAAGTGTACAAACAGAAGTTGATGCGGGTTATGAAGGTAAAAATAAATTAGTTTTAATTGAAGCGAAAAACAACTTAACACATAATACAATAATTAGGCAATTATATTATCCATTTAGACAATGGCAAGAATATACAAAAAAGAAAGTTTATACAATATTTTTCGAAAAATCTACTGATAATATTTATTCAATTTGGCAGTTTGAATTTACTGATCCAAATAATTATAATTCAATAAAATTAGTAAAAGCTGAAAGATTTCAAATAATCATATAAAAAAGTATATGAATAAAATTTCAAAATTTAAAACAAATGAAGAAGTTAAAATACAAGGTGTGGTTGTTAGAGTTTTAGATAGAAATGAATAAAATATTATAAAAACATTATAAAACATATTTGTTTAAGTACAAGATTGCTTTTTATTTTATAATAATATACAATAAGGTTATTAATAAATAATGAATAATAACTAAAAATATATGCCAAAAGCAACAATAAAATCAAGTACAGGTGCTATTATAACTATCGAGGGAAGTCAAGAGGAAATTTCAAAGATTATATCTGACTTTGAAAAAACTTCTGCAGTTACACAATCAAAAACTGAGGTAACAAAAAATCAAATTAAAAAAAGACAGGACAAGAAACGTCTTGCAGCATCGGATTTAATTATTGAATTAAAAGATGACGGTTTCTTTGATAAGCCAAAATCTTTATTAGAAATATCTCAGGCTTTAGAAGAAAAAGGCAGGATGACCCCTGTCACCTCTCTTTCTGGGATAATGATTAAACTTGTTCAGGAAAGAATTTTTGCAAGAAAAAAGGTTGATGGTAAATGGGGTTATGTAAAATAAAAATATGATTAACAAAGATATTTCAAAAATTTTAAGTAATTATGATAATAGAATTCTTGCACTAGAAGAAGCACTTAAAAAAACTAAAACGGAAAGACTAATAAAAAAAGACATAAAACAAGAAAATCATTCAGGTCCCAAGGGTGGGATATTATTTCTTTTTAATCAGGGAGTTTTTAAAAAGAAAAATACAGCAGATGAAATTAAGACTAAACTTGAAAAAGAAGGATATATTTACAAGAGAGAAGTTGTACAGACTGCCCTTAATCGTTTATCAAAATCAAAAGGTTTACTTGTAAAAATTGAAGAAGAAAGTAAAAAAGTTTATGTCCAACGCAAGTAAAAAAACAGCAAAAAATGCTACCGATGCCTTGATAATTCTTTGGGAAGAGGGATTTTTTAAGACTAATCAAAATTTCAGAAACGTTTGCGAAAATTTAACAAATTGAGGTAATAATTTCCCTTTCTCAAGCTTAGGAAGAGCGTTAAGGCAAGCAAAATTCTTGACTCGTCATGGTAGTAAAGGTTTTTATGAATATATACAAAAGACAAATGCAGTAAGCAAAGAAATTGAACAAATCGAACATGATCTTTTTTCTAATGTTTTAATAAAAAAACTTGGTAAAAATTTCTTGATTGAATTAAAAGATCTAGGATATAATTTTGGGAAAAGTGGTAATTGTACTGCTTTTTTGTTACGAAAAATACTTGAAAAACTTATTTATATTACGTTTGCGAAAAATGGTCTTTCTCAGAGATTAGAAGATTCAAGTGGTACAGGTAAACTAGTTGGGCTTGAATCAATGATCAATATTGCCTCTTCGGAAAAAATCAAAAATATTCCTTTTCTTATACCAAAAACAGCACAAGAAATTAAAGGTATTAAATTTTTAGGTGATGTTTCAGCACATAATCCTCTTATTGATGTTGATATGAAAACAATAATTCCACAAATGCCCTTTATAATTAGTGCATTTAAGGAGTTAGCTGAAAAACTATAAATGTTTAAAATTAATATTTTCTTTCTTCAAAAAATTTAAAATAAAAACTAAAATAATAATAATAATAAATATATGCCATTATTGAAAGGTTAAAACTAAAAAGACAATTAGAAAAGTCCCTAAGCTTTCTTAAAATTTTATGTTTTTTCTTTATATTTTAAAAAGTATACAATATAATCGAAATTATACTGGCGTGACTAATAGTGTTGAAAATAGATTTAAGGTACATAATAGTGGTGGAAGTAAATCTACAAAACCTTGGCGTCCGTGGATAGTAGTTTATACTGAACAATTTTCAACTCTCTCTGAAGCCAAAAAGAGAGAATGGTTTTTAAAATATACGCCACAAGGTGGTAAAGAAAAAAGAAAAATTTTAGAGAAAGCCGGGATCCCGGCTTCCTAGGTGGCTAGGCTTATATTAAGCCGCCATCCCGGTCAGAAGACCTAGGGAGCCTAGGGAGAAAAAAGAATATAGGTGAAAATATAAAGGAATTAGAAGCTGATAATAAAAAGACAGGAAAAGCTCGTGGGGCGAATGGTAAGATTAGAAGTCATAAACAAATAATAGCCATTGCTTTAAATGTAGCAGGGAAAGCGAAAAAAAGAGATAGTTAGAAAAACGTAAATATTACCTATTTTAACTCTAAATTTACGTTTTACTTGACAATAAATAGTAAATAGACTATACTATAATCATATATTTATGAATAAAGTAAACAAAAAATTCCAAAATATAATAAATTTAAAAAAGTCTCTTGATTCTTTCAAAAAAGGAAAAGAGTCTCTTTTGACAATTCTCGACGAAGTAGAGCTTGCAGAATCTGTATACAACTCAAATGCAATTGAGAATTCAACACTCACTCTTCTTGATACAGAAAAGATTCTTTTAGATTTAGAAGTTTCAAAAAATTATTCACTCCGTGAAGTCTTTGAAGCAAAAAATTTAGCCCGAGTTTATGAATATGTAAAAACAAAAAAAAATAGCATCGTCTTAAATCAAGAAACGATTCTTTTTATCCACGGATTACTTATTGGAGGAATAGATGATTCTATCGCTGGTAGATTTAGAAAAGCTGGTGAATTTGTTAGAGTTAGTAATCATATTGCCCCTGCACCAGAACATGTCATGCGAATGGTAGAAGTATTATTGAATGATTATAAAACAGATCATGACGTAAATATTTTTAAAAAGATAGCTTATTTCCATTTAGAGTTTGAACATATCCATCCGTTTTGTGACGGCAATGGACGTATTGGCCGTGTCCTTATCAATTTACAGCTTCAAGAATTTGGTTATCCAAATATTATTATTCGTGATAAAGAGAAACATACATATTATAAAACATTCTCAAATTTCAAAAATAAAAAATCAACAAAAGAAATGGAACAAGTTTTATATTTAGCTCTTTCTGAAAGTTTAAATAAAAGAATTGCATATCTAAAAGGTACTAAAATAATAACCTTGGCGGAATATGCAAAAAAGAATTCACAATCTTTAGCTAGTTTGATTAATATGGGTAGACGTCAAACGATTCCTGCTTTTCGCGAAAAAGGAGTTTGGAAAATAAGTACTTAAGGAGTATAATATATAAATATTATTAACCCCGACGTAAAGTCGGAGTCTTGACCCAAAATAAAAATTAAGGTGTCAGGATTAACAACAAGAAAATTATATGGCAGAAAAAAAGGTTTCCGCATTTATGAAGCCGATGAATATAAGTGCTGAATTAGCAGAAGTAGTCGGCAAGGGTCCTATGCCTAGATCTGAGGTGGTAAAGGCATTGTGGGTATATATCAAGAAGAACAATCTTCAAGACCCAAAGAACAAGCGCAATATCAATGCTGATGCTGCGCTAAAGAAAGTGTTTGGTGGTAAAAGTGTAGTCAATATGTTTGAAATGACGAAACTTGTTTCCAAACATCTTTCATAACCCCGACGCAGTCGCGGGTCCTCGACCTATGGTCGGGATTATTAATACAAAAAACTTAATGCAGGCGTATTTTTTAGAAAGCCTTGCGCAGGAGCTTAGAAAATTAATGAGGTATTCCGAATATAATTTTCTTGAGCGACGAGCAGTTCGCTGGCAAAGCTTTGCCCAGATAGATTGCTTTATAAAAAGTATGCCAAGTAAAAGTTTTTTTTAACTTAAATAAAAATCATATGGCAAAAGGAGACGGACATAGAAAAGAAAAAAAGAAACCAAAAAAAGCAAAGAAATAGTTTCTACAAAAAATACCCCCTTGAGGGGTATTTTTTGATATAATATACAAATGCGTGTGTGGGATATACATCCAAAACATTTATGTCGGAAACATTTACTAGCTGAACATAGGGAACTTCACGGGCTATGGAATATTTTGACTATACATAAAGGGAAAGGTGGGTATTCACATCATCCAGAAACTTTACGCTGGGTAGGAAAGAGAAAAGCTCTTTATGAAAGACATGAAAAATTGGTGAAAGAATTTTTTCGTCGAGGATATCATCATTATTCTCTGTTAAATAAAAAATATGCCACAGGGTTGGGAGGACAGAAATTTTTTATTAATACCATTAAAGAACAAAAAAAAATTTTAAAGAAAAAACCATGTGAGTGTTTGCTTCTTAAATAAAGTGATATAATTATTATATGCAAACATATACTTGGTATCAGCAACTTGTTAAACCATCTTGGGCACCACCATCTTGGCTCTTTGGGCCAGTGTGGAGTGTGCTTTATGCAATTATTATTTTTTCTTTTGGAACGGTATTTTATAAAGTTTTTAAGAAAGAATTACCGGTTGTTATTTTGATTCCTTTTATTCTTAATCTAATTTTTAATTTATCTTTCACCTATTTTCAATTTACTTTGCAGAATAATTATTTGGCTGCCTTAGATATTTTACTGGTTCTTGGAACTTTGATCTGGGCTCTAATTGCTATCTACCCGCATATTAGGTGGGTTGCTTTAATAAACATTCCTTATCTCCTTTGGGTTTGTTTTGCTACTGTATTGCAGTTGACTATCACTTTTTTGAATAGATAAAATATAAAAAAAGTATATAATATAAGGATGCAACCTACAGAAACTGAAGCGACAAAAGACTTTGCATATCAAATTAAAACGGATGCATTTGAGGGGCCGTTTCATTTATTGCTTTCTTTGATAGAAGAAAGGAAGTTTTTTATTAATGATTTATCTTTAGCGCAGGTAACAGAAGATTATTTGAATTATGTAAAAAAATTTGAAGAACTAAACCCTTCTGAAATTTCCAGTTTTATTGTAGTAGCAGCCACCTTAATTTTAATAAAATCAAAATCACTTTTGCCTAATTTGAATTTAACCTCGGAAGAAGAAAGCGATATTCATAATCTGGAAGAAAGATTAAAACTTTATGAACTTTACACTAAACTCTCAAAACATATTAAAGATAGATTTGGTCAAAAAATAATTTTTGCTCCACTTGAAAGAAAGAATGAGCTACGAGCTTGGGGCCACACAACTGTGGTATTTTTGCCAGATGAACAAATTACTAAAGAAAATATGATGACTTTTGCTCATAATGCTCTAGATAAAATACCTAAAAAGATTATATTACCGGAAGTGGAAGTAAAAAAAGTAATAAGTATCGAAGAAATGATTTCTAAATTGACTGAGAGGATCGAAAAAACTTTACAAATGAACTTTAAGGATTTTGCCGGTAAAGCAGAGACGAAAGAGGAGAAGATAGTTGTAATTATTGGTTTTCTTGCTATGCTAGAACTTGTTAGGCAAGGCTTATTGCATGCTATACAGGAAGGTAGTTTTGAAGATATTATTATTAAGAAAAATAATGAGTAAAAAAATAATATAAATTACGAAAATTCAAAAAATTTTTGAGCCTTCGCCCTCGGAGTCATAAGGACAGGGGACCAACACGACTCTTTAAATTTTTTAATTTTCATAATTTAAGAAAAATCATGGATTTAGAACAAAAAATCGAAGCAATATTATTTTTCAAAGGAGAGCCGATGTCTAGAAAAAAACTGGCAGAATTTTTGGGTGTTGGGCAAACGGAGATTAATGAGGCTATAGAAAAATTAAAAGAAAGTTTGAAAAGTAGGGGAATAGTGTTGCAGGAGAAGGAAAACGAAATTACTTTAGGTACAGCGCCGGAATTTTCTAGTTTAATTGAAAAACTACAAAAAGAAGAATTAAATAAAGAACTTTCAAAGGCGAGTTTGGAAACATTATCTATCATTCTTTACAAAAATGGGGTAAGTCGCTCTTTGGTTGATTATATTCGAGGAGTGAATTCCAGTTTTACCTTGCGAGCACTGTCTATTCGCGGATTGATAGAAAAAAACATTGACCCAACAGACAACAGACGATATATTTATCATCCTACTTTTGAATTGCTTTCTTATATGGGAGTAAAATCTGTGCAAGAATTACCAGATTATGAATTGGTAAATAATTCGATTGAATCTGCATCGCAAAATCTAGCAGAAGATTTGAAAAACGAAACTGATGCCTGAAAAAAATAATTTTTTAATATTTATATCAATTGCACTTGCCTTAGAGGCAATTTTATTTTCTGTAGGAAATGAAAAATTAAATATTGCTTTTTTAAATAAAGAAAACGAATTAGTAAAAGTGCAAAATATACTTGCTGATATTCCAGTTCAGGCAAAATCTTTTTCTGTTTATGACGCAACTTTAGATGGAAAAATATATGGCAAAGACGATAAAACAGAAATGCCTATTGCTTCATTGGCTAAGATTATGACGATTGTTGTTGCTCTGAATAATCATAGTGCTAATGATATAGTTTCAATTTCTAAAAATGCTATAAAACAACAAGGAGATTATCAATTTTATGTTAATGAGAAGTTTAAAATAGGTGATTTGGCTAAATTTATTTTAATTGGTTCGGTCAATGATGGGGCTTTTGCTTTGGCTGAAGATTTTGGAAATACTGAAATCTTTTTAAAAAAAATGAACGAAAAAGCTCGAAAAATTGGTATGGAAA
>Ga0265296_1001768_pt1 | contig 23544 bp, 25 predicted proteins | sample MunlanPumphouse1_FD_189073 | JGI IMG/M metagenome (GOLD analysis project Ga0265296, IMG submission 189073) | Groundwater microbial communities from a municipal landfill in Southern Ontario, Canada - Pumphouse #1 | ecosystem: Environmental > Aquatic > Deep subsurface > Groundwater | place... | reverse complement strand
TGGCTGTACGCGGGGACGGATTGCTGGGCGATGGTGTACGCGACCCGAGCGACGGCCTTTGGGGATTTGGAGGTACGGACCATAGTCCCTCAACCTACCACACGATGTAGATGATTTCTACAGAGCATGTCAGGTCTGATTGTTTGTATTCCCCATGCCCTATTTCGTAATCATCCGCGGACCACTCGGTTCCGGGAAGACGACGGTTGCGAGGCGGTTGGCGGGGGATACTGGGGCGGAGTATTTTTCGGTTGATCGGGAACTCGAGGATCGCGGGTTGGATCGTGTGGGTCCGGACGAGGAGTGCATCCCTGTGAGGAATTTCCTCGCTGCACAGGAGGCGATACTTCCGAGCATTCGAGCGTCGTTAGTGCGAGATCGTCCGGTGATCATTGACGGCAACTTTTACCACCGCGAGCAAATCGACCACCTCGTCCGCGCGCTACCATTTCCGAACGCCATCTTCACCCTCGAGGCGCCTCTCGAGGTGTGCATCGCCCGCGACCGCGCACGAGACAAGCCGCTTGGCGAAGCCGCCACCCGAGCCGTCCACCATCTCGTATCCCAATTCAGTGCTGGCATCACGATCGATTCAACGAAATCGGTCGGCGAGGTTCTCAGCGCGATCATTGAGCGACTCCCTCGAGTGTCGTAGCGATATTTGACAGGTTCCCAGGACGCCTGTATCATTGTGTATATACACCATGATGCGGTATGCTCGTGCTCCGTGAGCCGGTGACGTTCGAATGGGATCAGGGGAATAGCGGGAAGAATGACCGAACGCATGGGGTCGCTGACGCAGAGTGCGAGGAAGTTTTTTTCGATCCCCGGAAACGCCTCCTGCATGACCCGCTCCATTCAGGGCATGAGGACCGATACATCCTCATTGGAGAAACGGTATCCCATCGGGCGCTCTTCATTGTGTTCACGATACGGAAACACCGCGTACGCGTGATCTCCGCACGCGATCTCAATCGGAGAGAACGATGCCTCTATGAAGCACGCACCGCGTAAGCCGATCAAGGTTCCAAAATTTCGAAGCGAGAAGCAGGAACGCGCATTTTGGTCGCGCGTGGATCTCTCGAAGCACTTCGCTCCAGCCGATTTTTCGTCGGCATCGTTTCCCGACCTCAAGCCATCGTCTCGGTCGATTTCCATCCGTCTCCCCGAGCACCTCCTCATTCGTTTGAAGGAGCAGGCGAATGAACTCGACATTCCATACCAGTCCTTGCTCAAGCAGCACATCGCAAGCGGCATCACACGAAGGCACCAGCGCCGGTCGTCCATTCGTGCGTAGGATGTTGGTGTGTGTGAGGGCTGGTGTCGGGTTTGATCCCTTTTACTCCCATGACGCCATCACCGTCACTCACCCGCCTCCAAGAAATTCTGGAAGCGAATCGAACGAAGCGAGTCGTGGTGGTAGGGACGACGTGCACGGGGAAGTCAACCCTGCTGCGTGACATCGCGGGAGCGAAGGACATGGATGATCTCGTGTTCCCTCAACTCACGGAGGAGGAGCGCGAGTACGTGTGCCAGACCCCGTGGACTCCCGAGATCGGGCAAACGATGACTCGGCTCGCACGGGAACGAGTGCGCGTGGAATCGGGAAGGCCCGTTTTTGGCACCGTGGTTCTCGATAGCGACCTCATCGTGCATCTCCGAATCAGCGACGCGCTCCTCCGTGAGCGAACGCAGATGAGAGGCGCGGACTTCGCGGATGCAAAGCGCATGCAAGAACAGATCGAGCGGGAAATCGCTCAATCAAAGACACCCTCGATCGTCCTCGATGTAGCTTGACGAATAATGATCCCATTTCCCCACACCATTTCCCCGGACGAGGAAACGCTGGGCGCGGAATTCGAAAACGCAGTGCGTTTCCTTGCGAGGCGCATGCCGCCCGCCGAACAGATGGCGCGGAAGCCAGCCCTGTTCCATGGGATCAGGGTTGGCGTGTATTTGTACGGGAGGAAATATTCGCAGGACGTCGTACTTGCTGGCGTCCTGCATGACGCGGTAGAGTTCGCCGGAGTCGATGCGCGGAGAATTGCGGAGGAATTTGGCGAGCGTGTTGCGGAGTTGGTCCTCGCGAGTACGAAGGACGATTCCATTGAGGATCCAGAAGCAAAAACCGATGAACTCATTCGGCGTTGCGTGTCATGCGGAGAGGATGCATTGATCGTGAAGACCGCGGACATCCTCGATAGTTTTTCATGGTACACGAGGACGGGTAATATGGATCAGCTGGCGTACTGCACGCGCAACGCCAATGCGATCATGAAACATAAGCCCGATGATTTTCGCGACGAGATTTTTGACGAACTCGGGCAGTGGCTTCGGAGATGACCGTATGATCCAGACAATCGTGAGCGACTTCTCGCGAGTTCTCCTCTTTCCCATTGACCCAGAATACCGAGGTGGGCTCAATGCGCTCCACGCGAAACTCTCCGCGAGCGGCGAGTACAACGTGTGGGAGCATTTTCGTTTGAACCAGGAACTGCTCGCGCTGTATGCGGAACTCGGGAGGGGAATGCCAATTTACCTCTTCTCCTCTGAGTACATTCAAGAGGACCCGATGATTTGGTCGGCACTCGACGGCATCTTCCGCGACACGTTCAGCGCGGCACGGCTCGACTTAAAAAAGGATGACCCCGCCGCATACGCGAGCATTGCAGCAAGCGTGGGTGTGGAACCACGGTCGGTGCTGTACATTGATGACCAACAGATGCACGTGGATGCTGCTGCACGCGTCGGAATGGCAACTATCCGGTTCATGTCCAATGGACAGGCGATGCGAGACATTCGTCATTGTCTGGAATCGGTTGGCGGGGGAGATTGGGGTGGAGCGTTGCGCCATTGATCAAAGCATGGGACTTGACCCCCATCTTTCTCTGTACGTGCTATAGTACAATCGTATGCGTTCACGATCTCCGCGCAGCATCGCGCTCCAATCTGTCGTTTGGAAAGAGGGACGGCGCTACGTTTCCCAGTGCTTGAACGTGGATGTTTCGAGTTTTGGGAAGACGCGGAAAGCGGCGTTGGAGAATTTACAGGAAGCGCTCGCATTGTATTTCGAAGACGCAAAGCAGCCGCGTTGTTCCCCCGTAGAGCGTCCCGACGTTGTGTCGTTCACGCTCCGACATGCCTAGCCCGATTCCCGCGCGGCGCGTCATTCGAATCCTTCAAGAGCGAGGATTCTTTTGTTTTCATAAAACGGCATGTCCCCTCACGTCGTCCATCCGGTCCTTGAGTTCCTGCGTGCGATCCCGCGGGGACGGGTGGTGACGTACGCGGCGCTCGCGCGGCGTTTCGGTACGTCGCCGCGCGCCATTGGGAGCATCATGCGTGCGAACGCACATCCCGAAACGTACCCCTGCTACAGGGTTGTCGCATCGGACGGCGCGCTCACGGGGTACTCTGGACGCGGGGGCATCGTGCGGAAGCGGCGACTTCTGCGAGCCGACGGTGTTCGGTTCACCGCATCTGACACGGTGCATCCGAACTCCTTCTGGGTTCCTTTCCCACCGACCCGTACTTGATGGATTTTTGGGGCCATGGTACTGTCAGTATCTGCAAAGCCCTCGGCGAGGACGTGGTCGAATCCTCCGCAAAGAGAACGCACTTTGCGGATTATGTTATCTCACGAATTATGCAAGGCACTATTGCACGACTGACAGATAAGGGCTTCGGATTCATCACGCAGCAAGGCGGTGGCAAGGATGTGTTCTTCCACTCATCTGTTCTCGTTGGCGCGACATTCAACGATCTCAAGGTTGGGGACACCGTCACGTTTGAGGTTGAGGAATCCGAGAAGGGACCGCGTGCGGTGAACGTCCAGAAGGCGTAACCGTCGCACGATGCACACCCCCCGACGTTTCGGGGGGTGTATCGTTGCTCACGCATGGATCGTGCGTCGCACGCCTCAGTATCGTACAGTAGAAGAGAACAATGGGGTCAGCCCTACTCCGCGTATGCGCTACCGCCACTTCGGAGCATTGATCGCCGCTCTCGTCCTCCTCGGTGCGGGGTGCGAGCGGGGAACGCCTGCACCGGCGAACGTGAACGGAGCGCCGGCTCCCATATCATCCATGAGCACGACCACTACGAATCCGCGCGTCGTCTTCACGACGAGCTACGGCGCGATCGAGCTCGAACTCTTTACGGCGGATGCGCCGAAGACCGTGGAGAACTTCCTCTCGCTCGCGCGGAAAGGATACTACGACGGCACGGCGTTCCACCGCGTCATTAAGGGGTTCATGATTCAGGGAGGAGATCCGCTGACGAAAGCGCAGCCGGATAACTGGTCCGTGCACGGGACCGGCGGCCCCGGGTACACGTTCGCGGACGAGTTCAACGAGAACCTCCTCGTTCGAGGATCGCTCGCGATGGCGAATGCAGGACCGAATACGAACGGGAGTCAGTTCTTCATCGTGACGACCGCGGCGACGCCGTGGCTCGATGGCAAGCACACGAACTTCGGCCGCGTTGTGAGCGGGATGGATGTCGTGGATCGCATCGAGGGCGTCGCCGTGGATGCGCGGGCACATCCACGAGAGAACGTCGTCATCGAGAAGGTTGATGTTCGAGAGTAGCGCATGGCAAGCAATGTTGTCCTTCGATTCAGTGGCGTGAGCTTCGCGCACGGCGAGCACCGGCCCATCCTGCATGAGGCCAGTTTTTCCGTGCGGAATGGGTCGCGCGTCGCGCTCATGGGGCAGAACGGCGCGGGGAAGACGTCGCTGTTCAGGATGATCCTCGGGCAACTCAAGCCGTCGGAAGGTGGGATTTTTTTGACTCCGGCGGATGCGACGGTCGGGATTGCGCGGCAGGTGATGGCGCCGGAGCACATGGATCGCACGGTGCGGGAGTACTTCGCGTCCGCATTCCGCGAGGTGCCGGGGAACCTCGACCAGCGCATCGCGCGTGTCCTCGATGCGGTGCAGCTCCGGTGCGACCTCGACGCGAAGGTGCGCGCGCATTCCGGCGGGCAGCAGGCGCGCCTTCTCCTCGCGCACGCGCTCATTGAGGATCCGGACATTCTGCTCCTCGATGAGCCGACAAATAACCTTGACACTGCGGGCATTGACCACCTCACCGGTTTCCTCGTGATGTATGAGAAGACGGTCATCGTCATCTCGCACGATGCGGACTTCTTGAACGCGTTCACGGACGCTGTCCTGTACCTCGACGCGCACACGCACGCCATCGAGCAATACGAGGGCAACTACCGCGATGTCGTCGAGGAGATCGCGCAGCGCATCGAGCGGGAGCGGCGGCAGAACGCGCGCGCGGAGGCGGAGATTCAGAAGAAGCGCGCCCAGGCCGAGGTGTTCGCGCACAAGGGCGGGCGGCTGCGTTCGGTGGCGAAGCGCATGCGCGAGACCGCGGAAGAGGCGGAGGAGGGCATGGTCGAGGTACGGCGCGAGGATAAGACGATCCGTTCGTTCACGATCCCCGTGCAGGAGTTCAACGCGTACTTCAACGGGAAGATTCTCGAGATGACGGAGATCGAGTTCTTGCGAGCGGGCGAGCGTGTAGCGCGGACTGTGGACGTCGTGCTCCGGAAGGGATCGCACCTCCTCCTCGCGGGACCGAACGGTACGGGGAAGACGACGCTCCTCGAGCGGATCGCATCCGGCATCGCATCGGGCGTGACGATCGGCAAGGACGTGCGCGTCGGCTACTACAGCCAGGATTTCTCGACCATCAACTGCAATGAAACGGGGTATGCGGCGCTTGCGAACGTGATGGCGAAGCCAGACGAGCAGCTGCTCCGATCAACTGCGGCGGGATTCCTCCTCGATGGTCGGGCGCTCGCGAGCACGATTCGCGATCTCTCCGAAGGGCAGAAAGGACTCCTCGCATTCACGCGGCTCGTGCTCATGCGGCCCGGGCTGCTCCTCCTCGACGAGCCGACGAACCACATCAACTTCCGCCATTTGCCGGTGATTGCGCAGGCGCTCGATGCGTACGAGGGCGCGATGGTGCTCGTGAGTCACATCCCGGACTTCGTCGCGCAGGTGCGCATTGATCAGACGGTGGATTTGGGAGCGTGATTTGATGTCGTTGCGAGGAACCGAGCGACGAAGCAATTTCGGCACATGTGCGCATGCGAAACATGTAGTGACCGGGATTGCTTCGGCTTCGGCCTCGCAATGACACAGGTTACTCGATCGCGGCGATGCTCGCGCCTGCGAGGTGGCCGGTAGCCCATGAGGCATGGAGGTTGAAGCCGCCGGTGAAGCCGTCAATGTCGAGGATTTCACCGGCGAAGAAGAGGCCGGGGCAGATACGGGATTCCATGGTCGAGGGATTTACCTCGGCGAGCGAGACGCCTCCCGCGGTGACGAATTCATCACCCGCGCCGCGCTGGACGACGTGGAGTGGGATCGCTTTGAGCCACGCGACGGCTCGTTGGATGTCCTGCTTCGAGATCTCTCCCGCATGCCGTGCGGCTGGGAGTTTTGTTTCGTGTGCGCAGATCGCGGCGAGCGACTTCGGAACGACCATCGAGAGGATGTTCGCGAGCGCCTTCGCGGGATGCTCCGCAATGCGCGCACGGATCGTTGCAGAGAGCGCGTCCGCGGATTCCTCCGGGAAGAGGTCAATCGTGATGTCGAGCGGTTGCTGCGCATCGTATCGTTCGAACGCGACGAGCGAGGAGAGCGCGAAGACGGCCGGCCCGCTCACGCCCTTGTGCGTGAACAGGAGCGGACCGGTGAACGCATAGCGTTTCGCGCGGTGCGCGGTGATCGTCGCGCGTTCGAATGAGACGCCGGATATTTCTGCGGGCCATTGCTCGCGGGTAGAGAATGCGTTGAGGCCGGGTGCGAGCGGCGTGAGCGTGTGCCCGAGCGACGTCGCGAATGCGTACCCATCGCCCGTGGAGCCCGTGTGCCGGTACGCTTGTCCGCCGGTTGCGAGTACGACGGTGTCGGTCGTGAGCGGTTCGGGATGGCCCTTGAGACGGATGAGGAATCCGCCTCCTGCGCGGCGTTCGATACCGATGACGCGGGTCTTCAACATGACGCGCACGCGCGATGCTGCGAACAGTCGCTCGAAGACGCGCACGATGTCCTTCCCATCATCGGATTGCGGGAAGACGCGGAGGTCGGGTTCGGTTTTCAGGGGTACGCCGTGGGATTCGAACCACGCCATCGCCGCCTCCGGTGGGAACGCGTGCATCGCGGAGGAGAGGAATTTTGCGCCACGCGGGTACTTCGTGAGGACGGTGCGAATGTCGTGGATCCCGGTCGTCACGTTGCAGCGGCCGCCTCCGGAGATGATGACTTTCTTTCCGAGGCCATCGTTTCCCTCAATGAGAAATACTTCCGCATTCGGGCTTGCGGCGAGGAGCGTCGCGGTAGCCATGAGCCCGGCGGCCCCGCCGCCGATGATCGCAGTACGCATGCAAGCGTTGTACCATGGAAATGGAGTGATGTCTATGGTTCGTGATCTCGGTTTTGCTCGTGATGAGAAACGCATCCTCCGCGGGCTTCGGACGCCGGTGGCGATTCAGGATTTCCTCGACACGATTCCCATGAGCTTCGAGGAGGTGCATCGGTCTCCACGCCGCGTGCTCCGTGATCGCCTCGCGCACTGCTTCGACGGTGCGCTCTTCGCGGCGGCCGCGCTCTGGGCGCATGGGGAGCGCCCGCTCCTCCTCGATCTCCAATCCGCGGAAGGGGACGACGACCACGTTGTGGCGCTCTTCCGGCGTCATGGTCGTTGGGGTGCGATCTCGAAGACGAACCACGCGGTGCTCCGGTACCGCGAGCCGATGTACACGACCGTCCGCGAGCTCGCAGCGTCGTACTTCCACGAGTACTTCCTCGACGACGGGAAGAAGACGCTCCGGCGCTACTCACGGCCGTTCGACTGCGCACGGTGGAAGGAGGATTGGGTGACGACGGAGGACGACCTCTGCGACCTCGCGGAGGCGCTCGATGCATCGCCGCACTTTTCGCTCCTCGATCGGCGAATGATCGCGGGGCTTCGCTCGGCAGATGCCATTGAGATCACTGCGGGGCAGCACGTGGAGTGGGAGCGGCGGCGGAAGCATGGGAGAGCGGCGCGATGAGCGAGGCGAGGATGAAGCAGCATACCGCGACGAGGACGATGGTCGCGCCGCTCGCGAGGTCGAGGGAGTACGAGGCGGTGAGGCCGATGAGGACGGAGAGGATGGCAATCGCGGTCGCGATCGCCCACGTGTGCTGGAAGCCGAGGCGGAACTGCATCGCGGCGAGGACCGGGATGACCATGAGCGCGCCGATGAGGAGGACGCCGACGATGTTGATGGCGATGGCGATCGTCGCAGCGCCGAGAATGGCGAGCACGTAGTGGAGCGCGCGCACCGGCATGCCGCCCGCAGCGGCGACGTCTTCATCGAGTGCGACCGCGAGGAGTGGCCGCCAGAGGATCGCTGCGGTGATGAGCGCGAGCGCGCCGATGATCGCGATCCCGCGGAGCGAGGCATCCGTCACCGTGAGGATGTTCCCGAAGAGGACGCTCGCAATGTTCACCCCGCCCGCAGGTCGGAGGCCGATGAGGACGACGCCGAGCGCGAGGCCGCCGAAGAGGAAGAGCGACGTGAGCGTGTCCGCGGTGAGCGTGCGGCGCTCGCGGATGCGTTCGATGCCCACCGCCGCGAGCGCGCAGGCGAGGAGCGCGGAGGCGACCGACGAGAGGCCGAGGAAGAGACCGCCGGCGATGCCCGCGAGCGAGACGTGCGCGAGCGTGTCGGCCATCGCGGAGGCGCGGCGCACGACGAAGAAGATGCCGATCGTCGGCGCGACGAGCGCGAGGACGAGCCCCGCCTCGAACGCTCGGACCATGAAATCGTAGGTGAGGATCGTAGGCATACCGCACTACTCCACGCGTTGATGCTCGGCCTCGTGGTGGTGTCGCGCGAGTTCTGCGCGATTCCCGTGGTGGATGTTCCGGAGTTCGTTCCCGCTGATGTGGCACGCCTCCGTGCCGTGGCATACGAGCTCGTGGCGGAGGCAGAGTGCGGAGGATGCCTCGCGGGAGATGCGGTGCACGTCGTGCGTGACGAAGAGGATGGTTTTCCCTTGCGCGTTCACGCGGCGGAGCGCGTCGTAGAACTCCTCGCGGGATTCGAGGTCGAGGCCGTCCACGGGTTCATCGAGGATGAGGAGGTCGGGGTCGGCTGCGAGCGCGCGGGCGAGGAGGACACGCTGGCGCTCGCCGCCGGAGAGCGATCCGATCGTCCGTTTCCGGAGGTGCGCGATGCGCATCGTTGCGAACGCGGCGGTGACCGCCTCGCGATCTCCTCCTCCGAACCGTTTCCAGAGGCCGATGCGTTGGGTGCGGCCGGCGGCGACGACCTCCTCCGCGGTCGCGGGGAATGTGGGTTCGATGAGACCGCCGCGCTGCGCGATGTAGCCGACGCGGCGGCGGGCATCGTGGTGTGCGGATGGGAGCCCGAAGAGCTCCACCGATCCGGCATCGGGCGCGAGGAGGCCGAGGAGCACGCGCATGAGCGTCGTCTTCCCGCCGCCGTTCGGGCCGATGACCGCGACGTACGATCCGGCGGCGACATCGAACGAGAAGTCGTGGAAGAGCACTTCGGTATTCCGCGAGAACGAGAGGCCTCGCGCGTGGATGACGAGTGGGGGATGGGTCATCGGCATGCGAGTGCGGTGCGGATGCTCACGAGGTTCTCGCGCATGATGGAGAGGTACGACGCGCCGCGCGCGATGTCATCACCCGTGAGCCCTTCGAGCGGATTGAAGACGAGCGTCCGCGCCCCGATCTCCCGCGCGAGCGTCTCGGCGATCCTTTTACTCACGAGCGTCTCGAAGAAGATGTACCGCACGCCGCGCGATCGTGCGGCGACTGCGACGGTCGCCAGTGCACCAGCGGATGGTTCTGCGTCCGGCGACAGGCCGGTGATTGCGAGTTGCGTGAACCGGTACTCGCGGGCGAGGTACGCGAACGCGGCGTGCGACGTCACCGCGGTGCGGATCGCGCAGGATCGGAGGCCCTCCGTGTACGCGCGATCGAGTGCGGCGAGTTCGCTGATGTACGCACCCGCGCGCGCGCGGTACGCCTCCGCATGCGCGGGATCCTCGGCGATGAGCGCGTCGCGGATCGCCTCCACCTGTCGAGCGGCGAGGACGGGGCTCAGCCAGAAGTGTCCATCGAATGCGCCGTCCTCCTCCGCTGCCGACAGCGGGGTACCCATCAGCGGTGCCATGGTGAGGACCCGAATGCCTTGTCCTTGGAGCGACGGCGCGAGCGCGGATGCCCACGCATCAATACCGCCTCCGTTCACAATGAAGAGGTGCGCGGCGGAGATGCGCGCGATGGCCTGTGGCGATGGTTCAAAATCGTGGGGTTCCACGCCCGCAGGGGTGACGTTGATGACGGAGACGAGATCGCCCCCGACTTGCCGTGCGAATTCCGCGAGCGGGTAGAACGTCGCGACGACCGCCACGCGACCGTCCGTGGCCGGTATGGGGCGCACCGTATTCCGGCGCAACACAATCAGAGCGCCGAGCGCCCCGAGGACGATGATGGTGAGGATGATGACTTTCGCGCGCATAATCCTTCCGCAAGGGGTTTCGCCCCCTGCGCGACCCCCATCCTCACCTGCGCGAGGGTCGGGCAGAGCCCTTCTTCCCTCGCTTGGTTCGGAAACGCGATGAGCGTGCATGGGTAGTGTAGCGAGACGATGGCCCTTCGCCAAGCGCGTGGTACGCTTGTCGAGTATGTCAGCACGCGCGGCGAACGTGCAACGCGAAGTACGAGCGGCAGCGGATCCGAAGCGCGCGGCAACCGCGCGGTGGTTCTTCAAGACGGGGAAAGGGGAGTACGGACACGGCGACCGCTTCCTCGGACTCACGGTGCCTGTGCAGCGGCGGATCGCGCGGCGGTACCGAGACCTCGCATGGGCGGATGTCCATGCGCTTCTCCGTTCCCCGTACCACGAGGAGCGGCTCGTTGCACTCATCATCCTCACGGAACAGTTCGCGCGCGGGGACGCGGCGGTGCGCACAAAGATTGTTCACCGGTACCTCAAGGCGATCCCGCGATGCGTGAACAACTGGGACCTCGTGGACGTGACTGCGTACAAGATTCTCGGAGCGCACTGCTGCACGCATCCGGCGGAGCGTGCGGTGCTCGCGACGCTCGCGCGTTCCCGAAGCATCTGGGAACGCAGGGTTGCGATCGTCGCGACGCTCGCATTTATCGCGCGCGGGGAGTTCACGGACACCTTCCGCATCGCGGACATCCTTCTGACGGACACGCATGACCTCATCCACAAAGCGGTCGGGTGGATGCTCCGCGAGGTAGGGAAGCGCGACCGCCGCGCGCTCGAGGCGTTCCTGCGCCCACGTCACGCGCAGATGCCGCGGACAATGCTCCGGTACGCCATCGAGCGACTCACGGAGGCGGAGCGACAGGCGTACCTACAGGGACCGCGATCGTGAGTGCAGCGCATTGACTCAAAAGAAGACGACCCTCCCGGCTTGGGAGGGTCGTTCGATACGGGTCGTGTCAGGCCGTGATAGCGACGCGTCGGCCGTCTTGCTCCGCAAGTTCGCGGAGCGCGTCTTCGATCGCCTCCTCGTACCGGAAGTGCGACGTGGGATCGAAAGGCGTGACCGCAGCGGCGAGGCCCTCCATCGCTTTCGGGTTGATTTCCGCGAGGAGGCATGCGAGATTCGGTGGGGCGATGTCCGCATTCAGGAGGAACTCCTGTTGGTGCTTCGCGATGAGATCCATCTGCGCGATCGCACACATGAGCACCGAGCGTGCGCGGGCGAGGAACGCGTGGTACCGATCCGCAGCAGCATCGTCCGGCGCTCGGAGCCCGTTCGCGACCTCGAGGTACCACTGTTCGTACTGATCGCAGTGGAGCAGGAACGTGCGCTCGGCCTGCTGGATGCGCAGCGCGCGGTCGCGGAGTGCGATGCGCGCTCGCATCGCGCCGGATCGCTCGTAGCGTCGGATGCGGAGGTTGTTGAGGAAGCGAAGGCCGATTATCGCGCCCACGAAGCAGGCGAATGGCCAAGGCGACGAGCGCACTATGGAAGCGCCGAGTGCGATCAATCCTCCGATGATAGAGACTGGCATGAGCCACAGCTGCTGCTCGTCGAAGCGATCGTAGAACCGTGTGGCCCAGTCCTCGCGGAGGACGCTCTTGCGCAGTTTTTCGCTGAGCGCGTCTTTCATCGGCGGCTGCATGGGAAAGGGCTCCTTCCTCATCGTGGAGATGCGTGCCACCTCGTCGTTGATGAGTTGATGGCAGAATACCACGCCCTCGGATCGGTGTCAAGGACGCTCCTTCCCACACGTGCGCGCCGTGCGCGGCGGCGGAGTGGTTGGTATGATGGATGCGATATGGGTCAGCAGTTCGTCCACCTCCACGTCCACTCGCACTACTCGCTCCTCGACGGGCTCACGCGCATTCCGGAGCTCGTGGCGGCGGCGAAGGCGGACGGACAACCGGCGGTTGCGCTCACGGATCATGGCGTGCTCTACGGCGCGATTGAGTTCTACAAGGCGGCGGTGAAGGCGGGCGTGAAGCCGATCATCGGCATTGAAGTGTACGTCGCGCCGAAGGCGATGAGCGATCGCGATCCGAAGGAGCGCTACCACCACCTCATCCTCCTCGCGAAGAATCGCACGGGCTACCAGCACCTCCTCGAACTCACGACTCGCGCGCACCTCGACGGGTTCTACTACCGACCGCGCATTGACTGGGCGCTCCTCGAACGATTCCACGATGGACTCATCGCGCTGTCCGGATGCCTCTCCGGCGAGGTGCCTCGCCGCATCCTCGAGGGCGATGAGGACGCCGCGCGCGCAGCGATTGGACGGTTCCAGCGTTTGTTTGGGGAGGATTTCTTCCTCGAACTCCACGCGCGGCGCGACGACGAGGAGGCGAAGCGCGTCTTCGCGCGAATCCGCGAACTCGGGGCGGAACTCGGCGTGCCGCTCGTCGCAACGAACGACGTCCACTACCTCACGCCGGACGACACGGAAGCGCACGACGTGCTCCTCTGCCTCCAAACGAAAGCGAAGCAGACGGACACCGGCCGCCTCTCCATGCTCGGGGAGCAGTACGGGTTCCGCTCGGCGAAGGAGATGACGCTCCTCTTCGAGGACTGCCCGGAGGCGATCGCGAACACGCTCGCGATCGCGGATCGGTGTTCGCTCGAGCTCGAACTCGGGAAGATTCACCTCCCGGGCCTCCCGATTCCAAAGGGGACGACGTACGACACGGTGCTCCGCTCGGCCTGTGAAGAGGGGTTTGCGAAGCGGTACGGCGACGCGTCTTCGGAGCGACAGCGGGAGGCGCGCGAGCGCATGGCGTACGAGCTCGGCGTCATTCGGGACATGGGGTACGCGCCGTACTTCCTCATCGTCGCCGACTTCGTGAACTGGGCGAAGCGGCAGGGGATCGTCGTTGGCCCCGGGCGCGGATCCGCGGCGGGATCCATCATCGCGTACCTCTGCACCATCACGAACCTTGACCCGCTCGCGTACGACCTCCTCTTCGAGCGGTTCCTCGCGCCCGGGCGCGTGCAGATGCCGGACATTGACCTCGATTTTGCCGACCATCGCCGTGATGAGGTCCTCGCGTACGTGCGGGAGAAGTACGGAGAGGATCACGTCGCGCAGATCATCACGTTCGGGACGATGGCCGCGCGCGCGACCGTCCGCGATGTCGGCCGCGTGCTCGATGTCCCGTACACGTTCTGCGATCGCCTCGCGAAGCTCATCCCGACGAACGCGACGCTCGCGGACGCGCTCCGCGATGTCCCGGAACTCCGCGCGCTCGCGGAGGCGGACGCGACGACGCAACGCATCTTTGCAATCGGGAAGCGCCTCGAAGGGGCGGCGCGGCACACCTCGACGCACGCGTGCGGCGTCGTCATCAGCGCGGAGCCGCTCGTGTCGTACCTCCCGATTCAGCACGCCTCCGCGGAGGACGCGACGATCGTCACGCAGTACGAGATGCACGCGGTTGAGGACCTCGGGCTCTTGAAGATGGACTTCCTCGGCCTCTCGAACCTCTCAATCATTGAACACGCAGTGAACACTATTCGTGCTCGAGGAGCGGCGGTTGACGTTGATCGGCTCTCGCTCGATGACGCAGCGACGTACGCGCTCCTCCAGCGCGGGGAGAGCACAGGAATTTTTCAAATGGAGAGTGGAGGCATGAAGCGCTACCTCAAGGAGTTGAAGCCGACGGAGTTTGAGGACATCATCGCGATGGTGTCGCTCTACCGTCCCGGGCCGATGGAGCTCATCCCGGAGTACATTGATCGGAAGTTCGGGCGGAAGCCCGTGACGTACCTCCATCCGCGCCTCGAGCCGATTCTCAAGCGGACGTACGGGATCATGGTGTACCAGGAGCAGCTCATGCAGCTCGCGCGGGACCTCGCGGGCTTCACGATGTCGGAAGCGGACACGCTCCGGAAGGCGGTCGGGAAGAAGATCAAGAAACTCCTCGATGAGCAGCGGCAGAAACTCATTGACGGAATGATCGCGAACGGGATCCATCAGAAAATTGCGAAGAACATCTGGGAGTGGATCGAACCGTTCGCGCGCTACGGCTTCAATCGCTCCCATGGGGCCTGCTACGCGCTCATCGCGTACCAGACGGCGTACCTCAAGGCGCACTTTCCGGCGGAGTTCATGGCGGCACTCCTCACCGCGGAGCGCGGGAATACCGACCGCCTCGCCATCCTCATTACTGAATGTCGCGAGATGGGGATCAGCGTCCTTGGGCCCGACGTGAATGAGAGCGAGACGCTGTTCACGGTGGTGGAGGTGGACGGGAAACCGGCCGTTCGCTTCGGCCTCGCGGCGATCAAGAACGTCGGGGAGCACCTCGTGGAAGTCCTCGTCGCGGAGCGCAGCGCACATGGACCGTACCGCGACATCGCCGACCTCTGCGCCCGCGTGCGGGATAAGGATTTCAATAAGAAAGCGCTCGAGTGCCTCATCCGTTCCGGCGTCTTCGACTCCTTCGGCGAGCGGGGGATGCTCCTCGCGAACGTGGACGCGATCCTCGCGTACCATCGCTCCGTACAGCGCGATGCGGAGAGCGGCCAGGAGAACCTCTTCGGCACCCCCGGGAGCCGCACGGTGCTCCGGCTCGCGTCCGCGGAGCCGGCGGCGCAGCGGTTGATGCTCGCGTGGGAGAAGGAGCTCCTCGGTCTCTACCTCTCCGCGCATCCGTTCGCTGCGACCGCGGCGGCGGTCGGGGACGCCGTCATGACCATTGCGAACGTGAAACAGCAGCACGGCGACCGCGAGGCGGCGTGCGGGGGGATCATCACGCGCATCAAGCGCATCACAACGAAGGCCGGCGAGCCCATGCTCTTCGTGGAGCTCGAGGACCACACCGGTTGCGTGGAGGTGGTCGTGTTCCCGCGAGTGTTCGCCGCGACCGCATCGGCGTGGCTGCCGGAGACGATCGTTATTGTCCGCGGGAAGATCTCCGACCGCGACGGCACGCCGAAGGTGCTCGCCGATCGCGTCGCGCAGGTATCGCCCGGACGCGAGCGCGACGCGCTCCGTGCGCTCGGCGTCGGCGAGGGAGCCGGCGGCGCTCCGCTGCGCGAGCGGCCGGACCCCGTGGTGATTACCCTCCCGCCATCGTGTCCGCCTGAGCGGCTCGCGTCACTCCGCGCGCTCCTCGTCGGCGAGCCGGGCGCAACGCCGGTACACCTTCGATCCGTGAACGGCCGCATCGTATCCACCGGGCTCTCCTGCGCGTGGACGGACGAGCTCCGCGAGGCGGTTGCGGATCTCCTCGGGCGCGCCGTGGTGGGCGAGGTACAGGAGCGTGTGGTAGCATAGTTGTGTATGGTGAAACAGAAACGCGCGCCCATGCCCCCGCTCCAGCGGCTCGCCGTGGGGTTCCTCGGCGTCGTCGTCCTCCTCGCGGTGGGGGTGCTCCTCCTCTCCATCGCGCGCGTGCGGGTGACGATCACGCCGCGCGCGGAGCCGGTCGCGGTGGATTTCGACCTCACGGTCATCGGTTCCGGGAAACCATCCGACCGCGAGGTGCTCGGGCGACTCGTCCGCGTTGACGGGACTGGGAGCAGCGGTGAGCAGGCGATCGGTGTCGCCACCGGCGCGGCAGCGCTGTCGGATGCGGCATCTCCATCTGTTCCTGCGCCTCGGGAGGACACACCCGCGCGCGCGGAGGGCACCGTCACGCTCATCAATCGCATGGCGTCGCCGCAGCCGCTCGTCGCGACGACGCGACTCCTCGCGCTCGATGGGACGCTCTTCCGAATGAAGAGCGGGGTCACTATTCCTGCGAGCGGGAACGTGGAGAATGTTCGCGTTGCTGCGGATCAGCCGGGGAGCAGCGGGAATATCGGTCCGACGAAGTTCACGATCCCCGGACTCTCGAAGTGGTTGCAGGCGCGCGTGTGGGCGGAATCGAGCACTGCGATGAGCGGCGGTCGGGGGAGTATGCTGGCGCCGCAGGCGGGGAGCGTGACGACGCCGCGCGCCGTCGTGACCGCCGCGGACGTCGCTGCCGCACGGAGCAAAGCGATTGACGCGGCAACCGCGGATGCGCATGCACGCGCAGCGGCGCTCGCGAAGGATGGCGAGGAGGTGATTCGCATGGAGACGGGCGCGCCGCAGGTGACCGTGCGCGGAGCATTGGGAGAGGTGCGCGACTCCGTGCGCGCGGATGCGACGGTTCGCCTCACCGCGCTCCTCATTCCGAAGGGTGCGCTCTCAGCGTCCGGCAGGGTGGCGCTCGAGGCGGTTGCGGCGTCGAGCGGGCGGGCGCTCCTCCGGATGCGTTCGGATGCGCTCACCACGCGCCTCATCGCGCAGGATCCGGCGACCGCGCGCGCGACGATCGCGGTGCACGCGGAGGGCGACGCGGCGATCCGGCAGGGATCATTCGCCTTCGAACCGCGGCGCATTTCCGGATTCACGGGCGAGGAAGTGCAGACGTACCTCCGCTCGCTCCCGGGCGTGCAGGATGTTGATGTGGAACTGCGGCCCTTCTGGGTGAAGCGCGTGCCCGCGAATGTCGGGAGCGTGAACGTGGAAGTGCGAGGAGCGGAGTGAAATGGAAAAGGATGAGCAAAAGGATGAGCCCCCCGATGGAGATCGGGGGGCTCGGTGTGCGCGGACGTGCGCCTACTGTCTGGGATGCGTGACGAGCGGCTCGCCGCTCGGGCACGAGAAGACGGCGTAGGCGCCGGAGGGGTTCGAGGTGTCGGCATTGTTGCACCCGGTCTTTCCGTACGCGAGTACGGTGATTGAGGCGATCGAGCAGTGTGGACTCTGCACGAGGATCGCCGTGAGCGCGACGTCGAGGCGCTTCGCGAACAGATGTTGCCGCCGCGTCGACTCCGAAACGTCGTCCGTGCAGGACTGGCTCCACCAAGTGGGTACACTGGGTATCAGTGCATCCACGTTGATGAGCACCGACCACTGGCGCGTTGACCCGCCGAGTTGCTTCGCGGCGCCGTACGGCGCCGGCTGGTCGAGCGGTGCCGCGCCGGTCGTCGCGGACTCCGGGCAGCAGGACGCTGCGGCGAAGGCAATGACTGCGATTCCGATTGATAACGTGCGAACGATTCCCATGAGATCCTCCGATCGGTTGTGTGCAGTTCAGGGGAATGAGCAAGCATAGCATATTTCCTGTTGCGCGTCAAGGGGCGCGCGCGCTACGCTGATCGTAGGGGCGGGGTGCCATCCCCGCCCGGGTGCCCATGGCAGGGCACCCCTACGTCGTATGCCTTCGTACCCCATCGAAACCATCCGTCACTCCACCGCCCACCTCCTCGCGGCGGCGGTTTCGGAACTCTGGCCGAAGTCGCGGTTCGGCGTCGGCCCGGTTGTCGAGCACGGCTTCTACTACGACCTCGACCCACGCGACAAAGAGGGGAACCCCATGCGCCTCACCCCGGACCACCTCCCGAAGATCGAGAAGCGCATGCGGGAGATCATCGCACGGAAGGAGGCGTTCCGCCGCGAGGAGATGCCGATTGATGCCGCGATCGAATTCTTCACATCGCGCGGGCAGACGTTCAAGGCCGAACTCCTCGCCGCGCTCCGCAAGCACGGGACGACTGCGGTGCGTCCTGAGGAAGTGCAGGATGTCGGTGATCAGCCGACGCACGCGAGCGTGTACTACACGGGCGAGAAGTTCGTGGATCTCTGTCGCGGGCCGCACGTCGCCGCCACGTCAGACCTCGGCGCATTCAAACTCACGAAGATCGCGGGCGCGTACTGGCGCGGGAAGGAGGAGAACCCGCAGCTCCAGCGCGTGTACGGGTTTGCGTTCGCAACGCAGCCGGAGCTCGACGCACACGTGACGATGATCGCGGAGGCGGAGAAGCGTGATCACCGGAAGTTGGGAGAGGAGCTCGACCTCTTCGTGCTCTCGCCGCTCGTCGGTCCCGGGCTCCCGCTCTTCACGCCGCGCGGGACGCTCATCCGCGAGGAGCTCGAGCGGTTCGTTTGGGAACTCGAGCAGCCACACGGGTACCAGCGCGTGCGCATTCCGCACATCACGAAGCGCGACCTCTATGAGACGAGCGGGCACTGGCAGAAGTTCGCGGAGGAGCTCTTCCACGTGAGCACCCGCGAGGGGCACGAGCTCGCCATGAAACCAATGAACTGCCCGCACCACACGCAGATCTATGCGAGCCGCAAGCGCTCGTACCGCGAGCTGCCGATCCGGTACAAAGAGGTGACCGCAGTGTACCGCGACGAGCAGACCGGCGAGCTCGGCGGGCTCTCGCGCGTTCGCATGATCACGCAGGACGATGCGCACGTGTTCTGCCGCATGGGTCAGATCGAGGCGGAGTGCCTGAAGATTTGGGACATCGTAGACAAGTTCTACAAGGCGTTCAAGATGCCGCTCCGCGTGCGGTTCTCCCGCCATGATCCGAAGAAGATGGAGAAGTACCTCGGGACACCGGAGATCTGGAAGCGTGCGGAGGAGCAGCTCCGAGCGGTGATCCGGAAACGCGGGGTGACGGAGGTCATTGACGGGCTCGGCGAGGCGGCGATGTACGGGCCGAAGATTGACTTCATCGCGCGCGACGCGATCGGCCGCGACTGGCAGCTCGCGACCATCCAGCTCGATTTCAACCTGCCGGAGCGGTTCAACCTCACGTGTGTGAACGAGGAGGGGAAGGACGAGCGGATTGTCATGGTGCACCGCGCGATTCTCGGATCGCTCGAACGGTTCATGGCGGTGCTCATCGAGCACTACGCGGGCGCGTTCCCGACGTGGCTCGCGCCGGTACAGGTCGCGTTCGTGCCGGTCGGTGCGAAGCACGGCGCGGCGTGTCGTAAGATTGCGAAGGAGTTCGCGGCAGCGGGAATCCGGTACGCACTCTCCGAACCGGATGAGACCGTCGGGAAGCGCATCCGGACATTTGAGAAGATGAAGGTCCCGTACATGCTCGTCATTGGGGACAAGGAGGCGCGCGCTGCCAAGTTGCAAGTGCGCGTGCGCGGGAAGGAGCGACTCCTCGTCACGACGCGCAAGCAGTTCCTCGCGCGGATGCTTCGGGAGATCGAGAAGCGGAGATCGTGAGCGTATGCGGACGCTGAAGACGGAGCGTCGCGCGGCGCGCCTCCGGAAAGCGAAGCACGCACCGCGCGGAGGGACGGCAGGGAGCCAGCGGAAGCTCCTCGAAACGCGGAAACACTACGCCGGGAGCGTGAAGATGTTCATCCGGAGGCGACGCGCGCACTGAATGATGTGGAGAGCACCCCGTCGGATGACGGGGTGCTCAGTTCTTCGTTTTTGTGAGATTCGGGAACGCGAGGTAGCGGTTCTCGTCACTTATCCACACGGCGAGCGATCCGCCGAACTCAACGCCGCAGTTGAGGAGGATGCGGCGATCGGTCGCGTACGGTTGCGCGTACATCGCATGCCCGCTCACCACGGTTTTCGGTGCCCGGTGCTCGAATGCCGTTGCGAGCGTGCACGAGAAGAGCTGCGATGGTCCGCGAGCGCCGATCGGTCCTCGTCGTTGGAGGAGGGTGCGCTGCTCCTCCCACGGTTGGTTCACCTCGAGCCCCGCGTGGACGAGGATGTGGCGATCGTCCTCGTGGTAGTGGGGGAGCGAGGCGATGAATCGTCGGTGCTCGGGCGGCATACGTCGCACGAGCGCATCCCCAGCAGCTCGCCACTCGGAGCGCGAGTGCGGTCGTGAAACGCCGTAGCTCGCGAGTGTGTTCCACTCGTATCGTTCTGCCCACCGCTCGATCCACGCATCGCGATCGGGATGGACGGTGAGTGCCATCCGGAGGGTGTACTCGTGGTTGCCTGCGATGAACACGTGCCCTTCTCGCTGGAGTGTAACGCAGAGCTCGATGAGACCGCGAACGTCGGGCCCGCGATCGAGGTAATCGCCGAGGAACGCGAGACGGTGCGTGCGGAGGTATCCCGCTGGTTTAGGGAGTTCATCGTGCTGTTCGGTTTCCTGTTGCTTCGGGCTCGATGTTCCATGCAGCGCGTTCCAGATTTTTGCGAAAAACCCGACGCCCGGCTTTTTGGCGGGCGCTTCCCATGATGGAGGTATCGCGGGCGGCTCCATCTCGTGGTGGCTCTGCAGCGGTGAGGTTTCGGGGTGCATGCTCACTGCGGCAATTGCTGCATGCGTCGTCGAATGCTCGCCGCATGTATCGCATCCACTCGTGCGCGGATGGCGCGGAGGTGTACGAGGAGATTCGAGAGTACGCGCTGTGCTTCTTCGGTATTCTTCGTTGGAATTGAGATGAGTTTCGAATGTGGCAATGTCATACACGTCTTTCACGTATCCCACAAATTTTTGCGTTTGTCAATGTGGTGTATGATTGAACGCCCCGATGGTCTCGAAGCGTCCTACGCTGCATCCGTATCGTCGGTCGAGTCGTCGGTGCCATCGTCCGACGGAGGTGTTCCGTTTTCGGAAGTTCCCGGTGACCTCTCGGATCGTCGTATCGACGATCTGATTCGCGAGGCGGAATCGCCAGATGCGGCTCATCTGAAACCACGATAATTGGAAAGATCGTGCCCCCGAGTGTTGCGCGTATGCCCGCAGACGTTCAGTGTCCGAACGTGGTCGTCATCGTCGGGCCGACGGGGTCGGGGAAGACCGACCTCGCGCTCGCGCTCGCGCGCAAGTTCAACGGCGAACTCATCGCGGCGGACAGCCGCACGGTGTACCGCGGCATGGACATCGGGACCGCGAAGCCGACCGAGCCGCACCACCTCGTGGACATCCGCGATCTCGACCAGCCGTACTCCGCTGCGGAGTTCAAGGCAGATGCGGAACGCCTCATCCGCGGCATCACCGCGCGGCGGAGGGTTCCGATCATCGTCGGAGGCACCGGACTCTACATCAAGGCGCTCGTGGACAACCTCTCGCTCCCCGCAATTCCGGCGCAGCCGAAGATCCGCGAGTCGTTGGGTCAGCAGTCGAATCGCGAGCTCATCGCGCTGCTCCGGAGAATTGATCCGATCACCGCGCGCGCGATTGATCGGAAGAACAAACGACGACTCATCCGCGCGCTCGAGGTGTGCATCTTCACGGGGCAACCGTTCTCCGCGCTGCGTACGAAAGGAGAACCGCTGTTCGAGTTCCTCCAAATCGGCGTCACGCGCACCCGCGCTGCGCTCTACCGCCGCATTGACGCGCGCACGCGCGCAATGTTCCGCGCTGGACTCATGGAGGAGGTTCGGCACCTCTTCGCGCGCTACGGCCCGGACGCTGAACCGCTCCGCGGCATCATCTACCGCGAGGTTGTGGAGTACCTCACGCACATGCACGATCGTGATCATGTGTTCGGTGGTAGTTTTCGAGCGGGACTGCGCGCACTCCAGCAGCGCATCATGTTCGCAAACCATCGGTACGCGCGGCATCAGTTGATGTGGTTCAAGCGAGATGAGCGAATTCATTGGGTACGGACGGCGCGGCAGGCAGAGAAGTTGGTGCGTCTCTTCCTATCATCATCGAGGCCTTCGGGTGAGGGCGCTTGACGCGGGATACGGGGTTCGTTATTCTGGCACCACGGGCGAGTCGCCCGGCGCTCTCTCATAACTTCCCACGCTGACGCATTCCATGCATCCCAAAGAGGAGAACGGAGGCGACATGCAATGAGCGATTCCCCACGCCGTCCATCGAGACACGATCTCGATTTCCTCGCACTCGTCCTGAGCGTGTACGAGCAGCAGGTACGGATGCTCGCGGAACTCCAAGGGGTTCTCGCCGCTCGGCAGTTTCGTCGCTTCGCGCCATTCTCGGTGTTCACGGCGCGGCTCTGGGCCGAGTTCCAAGGAACTGGTCCAATGAGCAGGAGCATCCGCGCAGCGTACGAGCGCATCGCTCAATCGTACGACGCTCCAGACCTCGAGGAAGTTCGCCGCGTGCTCATCCTCGATCCGGAGACGTCGATCCCCCTCGTTCTCTCGACGGGTGAGCGGGTGATGCGGCCGCTCGGGAGAATCCCCGCCGAGCTCTTCACTGCGGAGTTCCTCGAAAATCTTCGGGTGGCGGGACACGAGGAGACCGTCATCATGAGCGGCGCTGGTGAGTGGCAGGAGGTCGCCCTCACACTCCTCCGCTTCCTCCGCGGGTGGGCGCAGGCGTCCATGGAGGTTGCCGGGTTGTCGCCTACAATGATCCAAGGGAATCTCCGCGAGTACCTTCCCATGCCACCGATGCCGCAAGTCGCGGAGACCGTCTAAGGCCTCCCGCAGTATACGTCAACGACAGGACCCGCCGACTGGTCGGCGGGTCCTTTTCTTTCCCTGTCATTCGGATTTCCGTCCGCTCGAATCAGTTCGAGAGTCGTTCCTCGATCATGGCGCGGACAATGTTTGGGTTTGAGGTTCCTTTCGTTTGCTTCATAACCTGCCCCACGAGGAACTGGACGGCGTTCGTCTTCCCAGCGCGGTAGTCGGCAACCGGGCCTGGGTTTGCGGCGATCGCGGCGTCCACCGCTGCGCCGAGCGCATCCGTATCGGACACTTGCTCGACGTGCATTTCCTCGAGGAGGTGGTGCGGCTCGCCGCCGGTCACGACCATTTGTTCGAGGAGCCGCACCGCGGTCGTCGAGTTCACTCGGCCGCTGAGGAACAGCGTGAGGAGCTCCGCGAGGTTCTCAGGCGATGCGCGCTGCTCCGCAAATGCGACCTTCCGATCATTGAGGATGCCCGTGAGCTTCGATGCGATCCACGCGCCGGCAGTGCGGCCCGCTCGCTCGCGCGCCGATGCGCGTTGGTCGTCGGTGAGGTCGGCGGATGATCGGATCCATTCGTCGAGTTCCGAGACGACGGTTTCCGTGTACGCGGCGATCGTCGGATCCGCGATGAGCATGTCCACGTCGGTGGGGGAGACCCCGAGTCCCGCGACGAACCGATGCCGCCGCGCCGCGGGGAGTTCCGGAATGGTCGCGCGGATGCGCTCGGGATCAATCGGCTGGAGCGGGCCGAGGTGGAGCGGTGGGAGGTCGGGTTCCGGGAAGTACCGGTAATCACCCTCGCCCTCCTTCGTGCGCTGCGCCTCCGTTGCCTGCTTCGCG
>Ga0265296_1001767_pt1 | contig 23574 bp, 27 predicted proteins | sample MunlanPumphouse1_FD_189073 | JGI IMG/M metagenome (GOLD analysis project Ga0265296, IMG submission 189073) | Groundwater microbial communities from a municipal landfill in Southern Ontario, Canada - Pumphouse #1 | ecosystem: Environmental > Aquatic > Deep subsurface > Groundwater | place... | reverse complement strand
TGCTTCGGGTTTGAACCTAAGGCACCGGGTCGTGGCCGTGGCCGCCCCAAGGATGGCAGCGCAATAGCCGCTTTGTCGCCAGCCAGCCACCCTTGATCGCACCATAGCGTGACAGCGCCGTGATGGCGTAGGCGCTGCACGAGGGCGAATAGCGGCAGGTCGGCGGCAGGATACGCGAGGGGCCAAGCTGCCAGCCGCGGGCGATCAGAATGAGCAGGCGGGCGATCACGGCAAAAGCCCGGAAAATGGAGCAACTTCACGCGCGATTATCCCCATTTCGTCACCCCGGGCTTGATCCGGGGTCCATCGCCACCGGCGCAGCATGGACCCCGGATCAAGTCCGGGGTGACGATGGGGGGCAGGGGCGATGGTCATTGCGCCTTCGCGGCCAATTTCTTCGCCGCGCGCGTGAGCGCCGAATCGAGTTGCTCGCCCAGCTCGGCAAAGACGATGTCGTTGCCGCCGGGCCGCCCGATCAGCACATGGTCGGCGCCCGCAATCCCCGATTCGGGCAGCGCCGCACGGCACAGTTCGCGCAGCCGGCGTTTCATCCGGTTGCGGGTAACGGCGTTGCCGACCTTCTTGCTGACGGTATAGCCAATGCCCATCGCGTCATCGGCGTCGCCGCGCTGGCGGACGAGCAGGACAAAGCCGGGCATAGGAAAGCGAAGGCCGCGGTTGGCGGCCAGAAATTCGCTGCGTTTTGAAAGCGTTCGCACCAGCTTCACTGGCGCAGAAGCGTCAGCGGTCAGGCCGACAGCTTCTTGCGGCCCTGGGCACGGCGGTTGGCGAGAATCTTGCGACCGCCGACCGTCGCCTTGCGGGCGCGGAAACCGTGGCGACGGGCGCGCACGAGGTTGCTCGGTTGAAAGGTACGCTTCATCGCGGTTGTCCCTAAATCTCTTGCAAGGCTCTAACAGAAAAGGGCCGCCAAACGTGGGCGGCCACTGATGGAGGCGCGGATAAGCGAGAGTCGGCGGAAAGTCAATTGCCCCCGATCGCGTTCGGCGATCAATTGTCATCGCGGCGGTTTTCCAGCGCTTCGCCATCGGCGGCGATCAGCGCCTCGCGCGCGCGCCGCCGCGCCGCACTGGTCCGCCGCATCACCCGGTCGGTCCAGGCGGCGTAGCGCGGGTGGCGCCATTTGAAGCGGACATAGACGCGCTTGGCCCACGCGCTGTTCTGCAGGCACAGCATCAGCCCGACGGGGAACAGGATCAGAAAGCCGGGACCGGGCAGCACCCCGATGATCGGCGAAATCACGATCAGCAGCACGCCGAGCACGAACAGCGCGAGCCGCACCTGCGCGGTCGAGCGCAATCGCTGGTAAAGGCTGCGTTTCGCCATCAGGGCGGATGTGGGGAGGGTGTTCCGCGGACGCAAGCCCGCGGGGCGGCAAGCGGTCAGTGCAGCGTGACGAACCGCGCCATATCGTCGCGCGTCAGGTAGCGCACCTCGTCGAACGGGGTGCTGTTGGTCAGCGCGTAAAAGGCGTGCGCTTTGGCGTCGTCCATCCCCATTTCGCGGTAATAGCCGAGATATTCGGCATGTACCGGGTCGCTCGCGGCATAATCATTCGCCTCGCGCCCGGTGTCGTCGGCCCAGCTGTGCACCCCGAATTCGGCGTCCGCAGCGGCGCGGCGGGTGCTTCCGGCGAGCCACAGCTCGACCGCACCCGACCGCACCGAACCGCCACTCGGGACGACGGTTTCCATCCCCGCGCGGCGGATCGCACGCGCCAATATCAGGTTGGCTTCCTCGTCGAGGCTGCCGGGGCAGTCGACCATCTCGAGCCGCTTGAGGCCGGGATACGCCGCGAGCATCGCGGCGAACTGGCGCGGCGTCGCCGACGTCACGTCGCCCGCCATGCGTACCGTCGTTCCGTCGATCACTGCAAAGGGGCCATAATGCGCCTGCGCCCGGCCCAGCGTTGCCAAGGTCGCGCTCGGCGCATAACGCCGCGTCGCGGCCATGTCGGCGTCCGTCGCCAGCGCTTCGTCGTCGAGCAACGCGTCATCTTCATCGAAGACCGCGCCGTCGTCATCAGCGTCGCCGACCTCTTCCCACGTCCAGCTCACCGTCGTGGTGACGGTCAGCCCCTGCTGCGCCTGCGCCGGGGCGAACGCCAGCACCGCCGCACAAAGTGCGACGAAAAAGCTGCGGACGAGGGCGACAGGCGAAACCATGCCCCCGCTTTCGCGCACGCGCGGCTACCAAGGCGTCAAGCGGCGCGGTGATCGCGCCATTAACCCCGTTACGGGACGCTCAGTCTTGCTCGCACAGCGCGACGAGCTGGTCGGCGCACGCACCCCAGCCGTCTTCAAACCCCATCTCGCTATGGCGCCGCGCCGCATCCTCGTCCCAATGGCGCGCGGTCGCGGTATAGCGCGTCCCGCCCGCCTCAGCGGCGATTTCCCAGCATCCGACCATGAACGGCGCGGCGGGCATATATTGCCGGTCGGCGCCGACCACAAAGGCATCGGTCGAGACAAAACGGACGCCCGGCGTCACCTCCAGGAAAATGCCCTCGTGCGGATGCTCCTCGCCGTCGGGGCCGTGCATGACGACGCTGGTTCGCCCGCCCGCGCGCCACTCCTGGACCAGAAATTCGGCGCGCCATGGCAGCGGACACCACCACTCGGTCTGGCGTTCGGTCAGCACGTGCCACACTTTTTCGGGCGGCGCGGCGATGTGGCGGGTGATGGACAGCGCCCATCCATTGTCGGCAGTGGCGTTCATATCGGTCTCCTTGAATCCGTCGGGCAATAATCAGTCGCGGTCGGGGGCACCGCCGGGGAAATAGTGGCGGTAGCGGCGCGCGCCATCGACCGCGCGCGCGACCGACGGATGCGCGAGCAGCCGCGCGCGATAACCGCGCAGATTTGCGTAATGCGCCGGAATTTCATGCACCCAGTCGGCGTAGAACAGCGACGGCGCCGCGGCGCAGTCGGCCAGCGTGAAGCCGTCGGGGGTCGCCCATCCGCCCCCCGCCAATTGCGTGTCGAGCCAACCATAGATGGTGTCGAGCGACGCCCGCGCTTTGGCGACGATCATCGGCGCATGCTCTTCGGGTCCGCGAATGCGGTCGTTCACGATGTCCTGCATCACCGCCATCACATGCAGGTCGAAAACGCGGTCCAGCTGCCGCACCCGCAGCGCCGCATCGGGGTCCGCGGGAATCAGCCGCGGTTCGGGCTGCAGGCGGTCGAGATATTCGATGATGATCGACGTCTCGAACAGCGTCCGGTCGCCATCGACGAGCAGCGGAAACTTCCCCACCGGCCATAGCGCGTGCAATTGCTGACTATGCTCGGGAAATTCGGGATCGACATTGCGATAGTCGAAATCGATCCCCTTCTCGTCGAGCGCAATCTGCGCTTTCCAGCTGTAAGACGAAAAGGGGTGGGCATAGAGGATCAGCATCGCTCAGCCCTTCACCGCGGCCTTGATCGCCGCGATGTCGATCTTTTTCATCGTCATCATCGCGTCGAAGGCGCGCTTCGCGACCGCCTTGTCGGGGTTGGTGGTCGCTTCGAGCAGGACGCGCGGGGTAATCTGCCACGACACGCCCCATTTATCCTTGCACCAGCCGCAGACGCTTTCGGTGCCGCCATTGCCGGTGATCGCATCCCACAAACGGTCGGTTTCTTCCTGCGTGTCGGTGTGGACGATGAACGAAAACGCCTCATTATGCTTGAAGATCGGCGGCCCGTTGAGCCCGAGGCAAGGCGCGCCGAGCAAGGTGAATTCAACCGTCAGCACATCGCCTTCCTTGCCGCCGGGGGTGTCGGTCGGCGACCGGTGGACGGCGCCGACATGGCTGTCGGCAAAGGTGTTGGCGTAGAAATTGGCAGCCTCTTCGGCATCGCCTTCGTACCACAGGCACAGGGTCAGGGGGGTCTTGCTCATTTCACCTCTCCCTTGATCGGCGCCCCGATCGACCATTGATGGCCGAACGGATCCTTCAGCTGCCCGTAGCGATCACCCCAGAACATATCGTCGAGCGGCATCACCACCGTCGCGCCCGCGGCGACTGCGCGGTCGAACCAGGCGTCGGCATCGTCGACGTGCAGGTGCAACGTCACGCCGTCGGGCTTGCCCGACAATTCGGTGACATATTCGGGAAATTCATCGTGCATCATCAACGACGCGCCGTTGATCGTCAGATGCGCGTGCATCAGCCGCACCCCGTCGTCGGCGGGCATCCGCATGTTTTCGGTGGCGCCAAACGCCTTGATGTAAAAATCGATCGCCTCGCTGGCGCGCTTGTCGGCGATCGCGATATGCGGGGTCAGCCCGCTGGTCGGTCCCTGATTGTCCATCATATCTCTCCCTTTTCTATTGACGCGGCCCGACAAACCCGACCGGCGCGCCCTGCGGATCGATCGCGTTCATCGCGAACTCGCCGCCGGGAATTTCCATCGGTTCGTTGGTGATCGTGCCGCCGTTGGCGGTCACCGCGGCGTGAGCGCGGTCGATGTCGTCGACGCCGATATAGAAATTCCACACCGGTACTGGATAACCCTCCATCAGCGGCATCACCGCGCCGATCCCGACCGCGCCGCGCTGGATAAAACGGTACGCGCCAAGCTCGCCCATCGGCATCTCGCCTTCCTGCCCCCAGCCGAAATGCTTCTGATAGAAAGCGATCGCGCCGTCGGGGTCGCTCGTCGCGAGCTCGTTCCAGCGCATATGCTGTGGCTCGGTCACCGAAAACACGTCGCTTTCCATGCCTTCCATGCCTGGCGGCGGCACCGGGGCCATGACGTAAAAAGGTGCGCCCTGCGGGTCGGTGACCATCGCGATCCGCCCGACGGGAATGTCCATCGGCCCCATCTGAACGGCGCCGCCGTCGGCCTTGATCGCATCGACCGCGGCATCGACGTCGTCGACCTCCAGATAGCCGATCCAGATCGGTCGCGCGCCGCCCGCCAGCATCTCGGCATTCAGCGCGAGCACCCCGCCGCCATTGCCGCCGTCGCGGCGGACGATCATGCGATAATCCATGTCGCCCGCGGCGGGGTCGGCGTGGCTGGCAATCGTCCAGCCGACCACTGCGCCATAAAAGGCGGCGGCACCGGCGGGGTCCGGGGTCATCAGTTCGTACCAGATGAAATTGGCGGGTTTGGTCATCGTCTCTCTCCTCTCAATCCTCCCTGTCGCGAAGCGATGGGGAGGGGGACCGCCGCGAAGCGGTGGTGGAGGGGTGACGACATCGCGCCATGGCCCCTCCGTCAGCCCTTCGGGCTGCCACCTCCCCATCGCTGCGCGACAGGGAGGATGATGGTGTCACGCCTCGACGATCGGCGCGAACCCGCCATAGATCATGCGCTTGCCGTCGAACGGGACTTCGGTGCCGTCGGGCTGCATCCGCTCGTCGGCCATGACCTTTTCCCAGCCCGCGACGCGCGCTTCCTTGTTCGGCCATTCGACCCAGCTGAACACGACGGTTTCGCCGTTCTGTTTGTGCGCGGCGCGGGCAAAATCGGTCACCTTGCCGTCGGGCACATCGTCCCCCCACGCCTCGACGACGCGCGTCGCCCCATGGTCGCGGAACACCTGCGATGCCTTTTCAGCCAGCGCGCGATAGGCGTCCTTGTTGCCGTCGGGGACGGGCAGGACATAACCATCGGCATAACCCATCGCGCCGCCCGCGCGGTCATCGACAATCGAATCGAAACCGCCGATGATCATCCGCTTGCCGTCGAACGGCATTTCGCCGCCCATCGCCGCCATGCGCGGGTCGCTCATCATCTTTTCATTCGCGGCGTCGCGGGTCGCCTTGTCGGGATATTCGAACCAGCTGAACACGACGGTCTCGTCGTCCTTCGCCTGCACCGCGCCTTTCAGGTCGTTGACCTTGCCGTCGGGGACATCGTCGCCCCACGCCTCGACCATCCGCGCCACGCCAAACTCCTTGAACAAGGGGGCAGCATCGGCGGCATGTTTGCGATACGCTTCCTTGTTGGCGGTCGGCACCGCCACGACAAATCCTTCGACATAGGTCATCTTGTCTCTCCTTAGGGGGGTAGGAAATTCAGGCCGTGACCGGCTCTTCTTTGAAGGATGCCAGCTGCGCGGCCATCGCGCGCTGGAACGCCGGACGGCCCGTGCAGCGATCGAGATAGGCGGCCAGCCGCGGATATTCGGCGATCAGCCCGGCCTCGACGCCTTCGCGCAGCACCGTCGCCATCGCGATGTCGGCGATGCTGAAATCGCCGAGCAGATAGTCATTGTCGCCCAGCGCATCGGACAGGCGGCCAAAGCGGGTGCGGATGAAGTCGATCAGGCCGGGGCGGCGCAGCTTGGCCCATTCCTCGTCCTTCGAAAATATATCGACATTGCCCAGTTCGAACATCATCGGCTCGACGCTGTTCAGCGCCGCGAACACCCAAGCGGTCGCGTCGGCGCGCGCCTGCGCCCCGGTCGGCAGCAACCGCGCATCCTTCGCCGCCAGATGCAGCATGATGGCGCCGCTTTCGAACAGGGTGATGTCGCCGTCGCGCAGCACCGGCACCTGACCCCAGGGTTGCAGGCGGTAATGATCGAGCGGACGTTTAACCGCGCTGATCAGTTCCTCGGCATAATCGATCCCCAGCTCCTCGCACGCCCAGCGCGGGCGCAGGTCGCGGACAAAGCCGCGCGCGAAGTCGGGAACCCAGTCGAAGGCGATGATTTGGATATCGGCATCGGGATTGACGGGCATGGCTAGTCTCCTTTCGAATGGTTGGCGTAAGCGGCCAATTGCGCCGCCAGTGCGCGCCCGAACGCGGGCCGCTGTGTGCCGCGTTCGACATAGGCGGCGAGGTTAGGATGGGCCGCGAGCATGGCGATCGGCGCGGCGCGCAAAACGTCGATCGCCATCAGGTCGCCGATGGTAAAGCTGTCGTCGATCCAGTCGCGGTCACCAAGCGCGCGCGCCAGTTGCGCCAGCCGTTTTGCGGCGAACGGCCGCGCGGCATCCATTGCGGGTTCCCGCCAGTCCTGCTCTGCGCCCGCGACGCTCAGAACGACCAGCGTCTGCAGCGTCGGCTCGACACTGTTCAGCGCGGCGATCATCCAGCTGATGGCGCGCCCGCGCCGGACCGCGCCGCGCGGTAACAGGCGTTCGTCCTGCTCGCCGAGGTGGAGCAGGATGGCGCCCGATTCGAACAGGGTCAGAGCGCCCTCTTTGTAAACGGGAACCTGCCCGAACGGCTGGTCGGCCAGATATTCGACGGGCTTGTCCTCAAAAATGCCGCCAATCAGCCGCTCGCGGTAGGGGCGGTCGATCTCTTCCAACGCCCAGCGCACGCGCTGGTCCTTGATCCGTCCTTCGGCGAATGGCGGCACCGATTGATAGGCGGTGATTTCGATCTGCGCATTGGGATCGACGGGCATGATCTAGCTCCTCTTCCCTTTGATGTACGCGACGATCGACATCGCGTGGCCGTGGCCCAGGTCGAAATCGTCCTTCAGCCAGTCGATCACCGCACCGGGCTTGACCCCGGGCGCAAGGCCGCTCTCGTCGGCCAGACCCTTGGCGATCGCGATCGCTTTCAATGCTTCGGCGGACTGGCCGGTCTTGGCCTCGACATTGTCGAGATAGGCTTGAAAGCTCATCATCGGTCTCCCGTCGGGAGGGGGACGGCGGCCGTTGCAAGGGTGGCCGTCCGGTCCCCTCCGCGGTTCGGTCAGGCGGCGGCTTCGGCGGGCTCGCCGGCGGGGATCGCGGCGGGGTCCATCCACATCACTTCCCAGATATGACCGTCGGGATCTTCGAAGCTGCGCCCGTACATGAAGTCGCCATATTCCTGGGTTGGGGTCGGGTCGGCCTTGCCGCCCGCGGCGGTCGCCTTGGCCACCTGTGCGTCCACTTCGGCGCGGCTGTCGGCGGATACGCAGAGCAGCACCTGCGCCGTCGTATGCGCGTCGGGGATCGCCTTTGACGTGAAGGTCGCCCATTTTTCATGCGTCAGCAGCATGACGTGGATCGACCCTTCGGCGACCACCATGCACGCGGCGGTGTCGTCGGTGAAGGCGGGGTTGTTGACCGCGCCGACCGCTTCATAAAAGGCCTGTGACCTTGCAAGGTCGGTCACCGGCAGGTTCACAAAAATCATCTGGGGCATCGTCTCTCTCCTTGGGGATGGGATTGGGGTAAGTCAGCGCGGGGGCGCCGTCGGGGCAATTACCTGCCGCGTCATGATGCACCGCGCGGTTCAAACAACATGCGGACATAACGCTTCAGATGGGTGACGCTTTCCCGCGCGATCGCCGGGTCGTTCGTCGTTTTGGCCAGGATGAAGCTGCCCTGCAGGACCGCCTGAATATGCTGCGCCAAACCGAGCGCGGTGACATCTTCGGGCGCGCCATAGCGCGCCATCGTCGCCTCGATATCGGGGGTCAGCGCCTCGCAATAGGCGGCGATGCTCGCTTCGCACGCGGCGCGGATCGGCTCGCTCGTCGCAAAGGCTTCCTGCACCATCGTGCCGACGAAGCAGGTAAACTCCTCGACCGGGCCGTCGAGCATCGCAAAGCGGAAATCGATATGGCCGAGCAACCGGCCCAGCGGGTCGCCCAATTGGGTGTGCGGCGGCATTTCGAACATCGGCCGCGCGCGTTCGGTCCACGCCTCGGCCGCGGCGACCGCCAGCGCTTCCTTCGACGCGAAATGGTGGAAGAAGGCGCCCTTGGTCACCCCCGCTGCGGCGCAGATCTGGTCGACTGTCGTCGCGGCATAGCCCTGCTTGCGCACCGTCGTATGCGCCGCCGCAATCAACGCCGCGCGCGCACTGCCGCGCGGCGCGCGCACCGCAGCGATGCCCGCGCCTACCCCGACCACCGCCTTCGCAGGGGAGCGGGACTCGGGGGTCGAAGGGGGCTGATTCGGGTTCATGCGGATGTACATACCGACTGGTTGGTATGTTGTCAAATACCAAAGTTTTGGCACGCTACGCGGCACTTTCGCCAACATCCGAACCGGTACAAAAACCGACTCGACCGCGCTCCGCTTTGCCGCCAAAAGGCGCGGGAACAAACAGGGGACATTGATGGTCGCGATCGTTTCCACCGTCGCCTATCTCGGGCTCGAGGCGCGCGGGGTCGAAGTGCAGTGTCAGATCACCCCCGGCCTGCCGCGCTTCGTCGTCGTCGGCCTGCCCGACAAGGCGGTCGGCGAAAGCCGCGAGCGCGTCCGCGCCGCGATCGCCGCGATCGGGCTGGCGCTGCCGCCCAAGGTCATCACGGTCAACCTGTCCCCCGCCGACCTGCCCAAGGAAGGCTCGCACTACGACCTGCCGATCGCGCTGGCGCTGCTCGGCGCGATGGGGGTGGTCGATCCCGAAACGCTGTCGTCCTATGTGGTCGTCGGCGAACTTGGCCTCGATGGGCGCGTCGCCGCCTCGCCCGGCGTGCTGCTCGCGGCGCTCCACGCGGGCAGTCAGGACCGCGGGCTGATCTGCCCGGTCGCGCAGGGCCCGGAGGCGGCATGGGCGGGCAATGTCGAAGTGCTCGCGGCGCCTGACCTCCTGTCGCTGCTCAACCATTTCAAGGGCAATGCGCTGCTGCCGCCGCCGCGCCCGGGCGAGGTCGAGCAACCGCGGCGCACGGCCGACCTCGCGCAGGTCAAGGGGCAGGAGGTCGCCAAGCGCGCGCTCGAAATCGCCGCGGCGGGGGGACATAATCTGCTGATGGTCGGGCCGCCGGGGGCGGGCAAGTCGCTGATGGCGGCGTGCCTGCCCGGCATATTGCCCGACCTCGATCCTGCCGAAGCGCTCGAAGTGTCGATGATCGCTTCGGTCGCCGGCGGGCTGGAGGGCGGACGCCTGATCCGCGCGCGGCCGTTCCGCTCGCCGCACCACAGCGCCTCGATGCCCGCGCTCGTCGGCGGCGGCCTGCGCGTGCGTCCGGGCGAAGTCAGCCTCGCGCATCTGGGCGTGCTGTTCCTCGACGAACTCCCCGAATTTCAGCGTAGCGTCCTCGATTCGCTGCGCCAGCCGCTCGAGACGGGAGAGGTCAGCGTGGCGCGCGCCAACGCGCATGTCACCTTTCCGGCGCGGGTGCAGATGGTCGCGGCGATGAACCCGTGCCGCTGCGGGCATCTTGGTGACCCGGCGCTCGCGTGCAGCCGCGCGCCGCGCTGCGCCGCCGATTATCAGGCCAAGGTGTCGGGACCGCTGCTCGACCGCATCGACCTGCATATCGAGGTGCAGGCGGTCAGCGCCGCCGACCTCGTCCTGCCGCCCCCCGCCGAGGGCAGCGCCGAAGTCGCGGCGCGCGTCGCCGCGGCACGGGCGCGCCAGACCGCGCGCTACGCCGACCACAAGGCGCGCACCAACGCCGAAATCGACGGCGAGCTGATGGAGGCCGTCGCAACCCCGGACGAGGCCGGACGCAAATTGCTCGCGCAGGCGGCCGAAGCGATGCGGCTGTCGGCGCGCGGCTATACGCGCATCTTGCGGGTGGCGCGGACGATTGCCGATCTGGCCGGGGCCGAGGCGATCGGGCGCATCCATATAGCCGAAGCGCTGAGCTATCGGCGGCAGGCGCCGCGCAACTGATGCTGACCTTTGAAGCCGACATCATCGAATGGCGCGGCCCGCCGCCCTATCTGTTCGCGCCGGTCCCCGATCATCTGGTCGGCGAGGTGCATTATGCCGCGCGCGAAGCGAGCTATGGCTGGGGCATGGTGCCGGTGACGGCGCAGATCGGGGGAATCGAATTTACGACATCGCTGTTCCGGCGCGGTGACACTTATGTGCTGCCGATCAAGGTCGCGGTTCAGCGCGCCGAGGGTTTGGGACTGGGTGACCGGGTCGCCGTCACGATGCAAATCAGCCGCGTCATCCGCCGCTGAGTTCGCTGCCCAGTTTCAGCACCTCGCGCCCGTCGATCATTTCGATCAGATAGGCGGGGTTGGCGGCGGAGCCGTTGCGGACGATGCGTGCGCCCTTGATGATGCGCTCGACGCGCGTTTCGAAGCGTTCGGCGATCCGCCCATGCGCTTCGCCGCGGCCCCACGTCCACTGGACATGAGCGTGGATGTCGAATTGGTGCGGGGTCATGGATCCCGGCGCGAAGCGAGGTCAGATGCCCAGCGCCGACTTGTTTTCGACGACTTCCAGCGGCGGCGGCGCCTTGGCCACGCCCGCGCCGTGGCGGCGGTGCGCCAGTTTGCCGTCGACTTTGCCGCCATTTTCGATCGTGATATTTTCGTACACGACATCGCCGGTGATCCGTGCGGTGGCGTGGACGATCAGCGTCTTGGCCTCGATCGATCCATCGACCAGTCCCGCGATCTTGGCGGTCTCGGCGACGACGGCGCCCTTGATTTCGCTCGCTTCGCCCTGCACCAGATTGGCGCATTTCAGGTCGCCGTCGATCTTGCCGTCGACGTGCAGGTCGACGCTGGCGGCGACGTTGCCGGTGACGACGACGTCGGATCCGAGGATCGAAAAGGTCGTGTGACGCGCGCCGGTCGCCATCTTAGCGGGCACCCCGGGCAGTGATGGCGCCGACTCGCTGTCGGGCGTCGTTTTTGACTTCGAGAACATCGGCTTTGGCCTCCAGGAAGCGGCGCGGGTTGACCGCGACGCCGTTCAGACGGACTTCGAAATGCAGGTGGCTGCCGGTTGAACGACCGGTCGAACCCATTTTGGCGATTTGCTGACCGGCGGCGACCTGCGCCCCGACCTTCGACGTAAAGCCCGACAAGTGGGCATAGCGGGTCATGATGCCCTGGCCATGATCGACCTCGACGACATTGCCATAACCCGATTTGGTCCCGACGAAGCTGACGCGGCCGGGAGCGGCGGCAAGGATCGGGGTGCCGATTGGACCGCGGAAGTCGAGCCCCGAATGCATTGCGGCGCCGCCGGTGAAGGGATCGCTGCGATAGCCGAAGCCCGACGACATCATCAGCACGTCGGCGGGATTGCCCGACGGCACGGCGACAAGGGTACGTTCGAGCACCTCCATGCGGAATAAAGCGCCTTCGAGCGCGGCGAACGAGGGGCCAAGCGACTTCGCTTTGCCCATGCGGCCCTTGTACGGGATGAACGGACCACCGCGGCCGGTTGCGGCGCCGCGAATGATCGCGGTGGGATTGAGCCCGAGCTGCGCCACGGCTGTTTCGGCGTTGGCGGCGCGTTCATTGACCGCGGCAAGCAGGCGCGTAGAGAGTGCTTCCTGACGTGCGGCGACGCGCGCGAGCGCCTGTGCCTCGGGAGGCAGGCTGGGTTCGATGGCACTGGTTTTCAGTACAGGCTGGGCTGTTTCACCGTTCGTGCCGCTCACGCCTTCGGCAATCGCCGCAGGCTCGGACCCGAAATATGTCTTTTGCCACTCTTCGAGCTGGTTCTGCCGCTCTTCGAGGTCGGCGGCGGTTTCGGCGACGCGGTCGCGATATTGCGCGATCCGCTTTTCGGACGCCGCTGCAGCCGCTGATTGCTGTGCAACGGCGGCGCGTTCGTCGGCGCTGAGCAACTGGTTGATCAGGACGGCGAGCGTTGCGCCGGCCCAAGCGAACAGAACGACCGCGGCGATCAGCGCGACGCGCTTTTGCAACACGGCGCTGATCCGCAGGAATCGAACATGACCATGCGTGCGAATGAAGATTTCATGGTCCTGAAACAGCGCGTTAAAGCGCTGGCGCCAATGGCGCAGGCCCGTGGATTTCGATGACAAGTGGCGACCCCATCTTGTAGTTATAAGGAGCCCTCCGCCCCGATTGATGGGCGCCTTAACAGCCCATTTGCGGCACGGCGAATCTTTGCGGGGTGACTCGCGCCGAGTCGAACCGGGCATGCGGTGAACGGTGTCAAACGGCGGGAACGCTGCCATTTTGGCGGGAAATCGCCCGCGAATCGCTAAATAATATTGACGGTTTGCTTACCAATTTTTGCTAGGGCCAAGCGCATGAATTCCATCGCCAAAACCGATCCGTCCGGCATTGCTGAACCGCCTGCGATGCCAACGGCTACCACTACGCGCCCGCGTTCGGCGGTCAGCGCCTGGGTGGGTTGGGTCGGCCTCGGCGGATTACTCGGCTATCTGCTGCTGGCGCGCTACGCGCCCGACATTGCCGCCTTCTTCGGCATCGACTGGCGAAACCGCGGCCCGATGAGCGGTCCCAATTCGGCGATCGCCAGCGTGCTCGCGTGCGGCATCCCGATGGTGCTGTGGTCGGTGTTCGTCGACAAGGTGCATCGCAATCCGTCGACCGGGATCGACTGGACGCAGCGGCGACCGTGGCGCGAAACGGTCGACATCAGCCTGACCAAGCTCGCCGGACTCTGGGCGACATGGGGGCTGATCGCGCTGATTTACGCGACGATGCGCTATTACTGGACGGGAAATTACGCCTTTTCGATGGATTTGCTCGAACGCGTCGCGCCGTGGCTTCTACTCGTATCGGTGCCGTACATGCTGTGGCTCGACCGCCGGATGATCGAACCGCGCGACGGCTGTTACCAGTTCGGCCGCTGGCTGATCGCAAGCCCAAAGAAGGGTGGGCGCCAGCCGGTCGACGGGCGCGCGATCGGCCATCATCTGCGCGCGTGGGCGGTGAAGGGGTTTTTCACCGCCTTCATGCTGTCGATCGTGCCGGGCAATTTTTCGGCGCTGGTCACGGTTCCAATGACCGAGGTGCTCGCCAACCCCTATATGACGGGGATCTGGACGCTCAATTTCCTCTATCTGATCGACGTCCATATCGCGACGGTCGGTTATATCCTGACCCTGAAACCGCTCGATGCGCATATCCGCACCGCAAACCCCTATGGCATGGCGTGGGTCGCGGCGCTGGTTTGTTATCCACCCTTCATCCTGATGAGCGGCGGCCCGCTCGACTATCAGGTGAACGGTGCCGACTGGGGACATTGGCTTGCGGGGCATGAGACGTTGCTGATCGTCTGGGCAGTGATGCTTGCGCTGCTGACCGCGATCTACAGCTGGGCGACGATGGCGTTCGGCATCCGCTTTTCGAACCTGACCCACCGCGGCATCATCACCCATGGGCCGTATCGCTTCACGCGGCACCCGGCCTATGTTTCGAAAAATCTGAGCTGGTGGATCGGCGCGATGCCCTTCCTCGTCACCGCGGGTGGCTGGGTCGAAGGCGTGCGCAACGTGGTGCTGCTTGGCTTGGTCAGCGGGGTCTATTACTGGCGGGCCAAGACCGAGGAGAAGCATCTCCTCGCCGATCCCGCCTATGTCGCTTACTGGAACTGGGCGCAGGACAATGCCTTTGTCCCGCGCCTGTGTGCGCGGCTGACGGGGCGCCAGCGCCCGCTGATCCGGCTCGAGCCCGACGAGCGGGTTGGACCCGTCGCTTAAAAACTAAGCTCGTCGTAAATCTTCGACAGATCGCCGCCCCACGGTCCTTCGTAGCGGTCGAGCAGGTCGTGCGCGGGCGATTTGCCGCTGCTGGCGATGCGGCGGAGGGGTTCGAGGAAGCCGACTTCATTGTCGCCCATCGAATTGACCTCGCCGCGCGCCGCCAGCCCTGCTGCCGCGATGTCGAGCACGCGGTGCGCAAGCTCGCCCACCGTGCCGCCGCCGGGGGCGGGCGCGTCCAAGCCTTCGCTGGGGACCGCGTCGCGCAGGATCTGCTGCTCCTCGATGCTCCAGCCTTTGACCAGATCCCACGCGGCGTCGAGCGCGCCTTGATCATAGAGCAGGCCGACCCACAGCGCCGGGAGCGCGCAGATGCGGTTCCACGGGCCGCCGTCGGCACCGCGCATTTCGAGGAAGCTTTTCAGCCGCACCTCGGGGAAGGCGGTCGACAGATGGTCGTTCCAGTCGGAGATATGGGGCTTTTCGCCGGGCAGCGCGGGCAATTCGCCTTTCAGGAAATCGCGGAAACTCTGCCCTGCGGCGTCGATATATTTGCCGTCGCGGAAAACGAAATACATCGGCACGTCGAGCATATAGTCGACATAGCGTTCATAGCCGAAGCCGTCCTCGAACACGAAGGGCAGCATGCCGGTGCGCGCGGGGTCGGTGTCGGTCCAGATATGGCTGCGGTACGACATGAAGCCGTTGGGCTTGCCCTCGGTGAAGGGCGAGCTGGCGAAGAGCGCGGTGGCGATCGGTTGCAACGCCAGCGACACGCGGAATTTCTGCACCATGTCGGCCTCGGATGAATAATCGAGGTTGGTCTGGATGGTGCAGGTGCGCAGCATCATGTCGAGCCCCATCGTGCCGACGCGCGGCATATGGTCGAGCATGATCTTGTAGCGGCCCTTGGGCATGATCGGCAGTTCGGCGCGGGTCTTGTCGGGCCACATGCCGACCCCGAGGAACCCGAGCCCGAGCTCGGCGCCGACTTCCTTCACCTGCTTCAGATGGCGGCCGGTTTCGGCGCAGGTCTGGTGGAGGTTTTCGAGCGGCGCGCCCGAGAGTTCGAGCTGGCCCGCGGGTTCGAGGCTGACGGTGCCGTCGCTCCCCGCAAGCGCGATCACCTTGCCGCCTTCGATCACCGGTTCCCAGCCGAAGCGGGTGAGCGCCATCAACAGGTCGTGGATACCGCCGGGCTCGTCATAGCTGGGCGCGCGATGATCGGCGGTGCGATAGACGAATTTCTCATGCTCGGTGCCGATCCGCCAGCGGTCTTTGGGCTTCTCACCCTGGATCATCGGGGTGGCCAGTTCGTCGCGATGTTCGACGATGGGATCGTTGCTGTCCGAAGCGGTGCGCGTGCTCATATCGCGCATTTAGACTGTTCAGTACAGAATGCAATCGACTGTTGAAGCCGCCCTATTTAACCAGCCCGCGCAGGTTGATCGTAAAGCTCGATCCCGGCACCATCGACCCCTTGGGACGAATGCGGACATGGGTAACATTGGCATCGACGCCATTGGCATCGATCGTTGGGACATATGTCCAGCTCGCGCCGCCATTGTTCGAAAATTCCAGATCGTCGGTCGCGTTCGCGAGGCTGGTGAAGCTGTAGGTCAGCCCGCTGCTGCCCGCGGTGAAGCGCACGGGGCCGGGACCGGGGGTGTAAGTACCGACGAACAGGCTGAGGTCTGACGGGATTGCGTCGGTGACGATGACGCTGTTGTTCGTCGGGCTGGTGCTGGCGGGCGCGGTGATGGTCAGGCTGTAATTGGCAAAGGCGCCGGGGATCAGCTTGGGGTTGATCAGCCCGTTGACCGGGTCATTATAGGCGAGCGAGGTCTTGGCGATCGACAGCGGCGCCACATAGCTGTTGGTGAAGGTGCAGACGATCGCGGTGTCGGCGGCGTTTACCGTCAGCACATTGCCGGCGAGCGCGGTGCCATTGCCGGTGCACGTCAGTAGCTGTCCGTAATTGGCGCCGTTTCCGACAGTGAATGTCTCGCTCAGCGTGGCGCTTTCGGCAGCGTAGACGGTGACGGCGGCGTTGGTGTCGGTCTCGTTGGCGCTGTTGGCGACCGAGGACAGGGTCGCGTTGTTGATCAGGCCGCTGGTTGCCACGGTGACGGCGTTCGCCAACACCGCATTGACCCAGGTCTTGCGCACGACGAGCGTCGCCGAACGGCGGCTGTTGGTCCAGGTGCAGGTGAGCGATGTGCCCGACGGCATGACGACGGTGCGGCTGAGCCCAGTGCCAGCGGTCGCGACGACGACATTGTCGCTGTTGCGACGGCATTCGATGCTGCTGTTGTAGTTCGCCGCGGCGCCGGTCGTATAGGCTTCGGTCAGGGTGAGGGTGCTGCCGGGGACAGCGACTGCGGTTGCGTTCGTCGCGGCGCCACCGACCGTTGACGTGCCCGCGGTCGGTACGAAGCCGCCGGAGATCGCCAGGCTGACCGCATCGCCCGCGATGCCGGTGACCCAATTCTTGGTCAGCACCACCGGCGAGTCATTGTCGGTGATGCTGTAAGTGCTCGCGGTCCGCGCTGCGCCGCCACAGCTTGAGGTACTTGAAACAGTGTAGCCGGTGCCCATTCCCAGCGCGATCTGGATCGTTTCGCTGCCCTCGTTCGCGGTGTCTTCGACAATCTGGATGCCGAGCGGCACGGCAGTGTTTTGATAGGTGCCGGCGGGGATGGTGACGGTGAAGTTGGGGCCGCCGCCGGGGGTGGTATAGTCGATGCCGCGTACCGCGGTGCCGCCGGTGATACTGACATTGACCGTCCGCGCGGTGAACAGGGTGCCATTGACCGTCAGCGTCGGCAGGTTCGCGGTCGCGAGCGATTCGACACCCGAAGCCGATGCGGTCGAAAGCTCGACAAACGGATTGAGCGTGATCCGGATATCGTCGAGGAAGTTGCCGAGGCTGCCGGGATCGGTGGTGACGAACTGGACGCGCTGGATGCCCGACGCGCCGCTATAGGTCGTCGACCCGGCGTTGACGTTCCAGACATTGTTAATCGTCGACGACTGCGTCGCCAGCGCCTGGATCAGGGTACCGCTGCTGCTTGCGATCTGAAACCGCGCGGTCTGCGTCGCGGGGCCGCCAGACCGGGCGCGATGGGCAAAGGTCCAGCCGATCGTTTCGCCGCCCACCATGCAGATACTCTGGTAGAGCGCGCCCGGAACATTGGCGTTCATTTCGGCGAACACCGACCCGGCATAGGCGGGGACGCCCTGGAAATTGCTGTCCCACAATTCGATCTCGCCCGATGCCGAATCCCAACCGATGACCGAACCGTTCGCATAGATCTGGTAGTTGGCGGCGCCCGGCCCCTGCGGGTCGTTCGATTCAAACGACGGGTTGACGATGACGCGCTGGGCGGACGCGGGCGGCGCGGCGACGAGCGCGGCGAGCACAAAGATGGTGCATCGCCGGAACGAGCGATTGGGCAGCATCAATTGATCGTCACATTGAAGATGATCGCGAGCGCAGTTCCCGGCGCGAGCGTGGGCGCGGTGGCGGCTACGGTGGTGCCGGTGATCGACGCGCCGAACGGATCGCTTTCGTCGGCGCCGCTGGCGTTATCGTCCTCGACAGTAGTCGCCCCCGCGCAGGTCGAGCCGCTACGCAAAGAGCCGGGAACGAACGTCGTCGTCGCGGGCAGCGCGTCGGCGACGCTGATCGCGGTCGCGGTGCCACTGCCCGCGTTGGTGACCAGCAGGCAATAGCGCATCGTCGCACCGGGGATCGCCTTGGGGTCGGTGGTGCCGTTGGTCGGGTCGCTGATGACGCTGCTGGTCTTGGCGATCGCCAGATTCGCCGTCGGACGGCAGAAGGTCACATCGTGGATCGCGATCGCTTGTTGCCCCGGGTTGGCGGGCGCCAGGCTGTGGTTGCCATATTCGACGATGATCGTGTCGACGGGCGCGTTGAAGGTCACCACGACATTGCCGTTGGCGCTGGCATCGGCCGAGGTCCCATCGCCATAGGCGCTGTTGCCGATGACATAATTGCTGACGCCGTTGGTCAGTATCGGGGTGACGGGCGAGCCGTTGAAGCTGCCCGTCACGGTCACGCGGTCGGCGAATTGTCCGGCGGCATAGTCGATGTCGAACAGGCGGAACTGTGCCCCCGGCACCGCGGTCGGCAATGTAAAGGTGCTGGCGACGCTCCCCGCCTGGCTGGTCATGTCGACTATTTCGAAGATCGAAAATTGGGCTGGTGACAGACCGCCGGTGACGACATTCTGGCGCGTCGGCGACTGGCCGCCATAGGTCGCGTTGTTCAAGAACGTCCCGCCGCTGATTCCGATATTGAAGTTCATCGTGCCGATCGCGGTCAGCGCATAGCTGCCGCTGGTCATCCCGGCGGTCCAGGTGACGCCGTCCCAGTCGTGCACTGTCGAGCCGACCGGGCAGACCAGGGTCGGGGGCGTCCCGGCGACGCGAGTGCCTGCCACGGTGAAACTGGCGGTATCATAATCATCCTCGCCAGCAGCGCCATTACCCGGGGTCGAATCGAAATCGAATGCCGACGATGCGCTCACTTCGGCAATGTTGGCGATCGTAGCGCCTGCGGTCGCGGTGACGGTGCCGGCGATCGTCAGAGTGCGCGTCGTGCCGGGCGGGATGCTGCCGACCGTCCAGGCTCCGGTCACATCGTTGTAACTGCCGAAACCCGAGGCGCCGGTGAAGGCAAAGCCCGCTGGCAGCGTATCCTGAACTGTCACCCCGGTGGCGGTCAGCGCCGAGCCGCTGGCATTGGTGACGCTGAGCACATAGTTGATGCTGGCGCCGACCGCAGGTGCGGCGTTGCTTACCGACTTGGTCAGCGACAGATCAGCCGATGGCATCATCGGCACTGTCGTCAGCGTCAGGTCGGCGCGGGTAAAATTGCCCGTATCGCCGTTCAGCGAGTCGCAGATGGTGAGCTGCCACGTCCCCGCTGAACCCTGACCGTTAAATGCTGCAAGCGAGCCGTCGGGACTAAAGGTGCGCTGATAGGGCGGTGCGGCGGCAGTGCTGTCATTCGCCGTATGGGTGGTGATGCTGGTGGCAGCGCTGTCGTCGAACAGGACGTTCAAATTGTCCGCCGACGTCCCGACATTGGTGATCAGATTGACCACCGTGCCGGTGGGCGACACCAAAGTCGCGCGAACATCGCCGCGGTAGGTGTGGCTGAAATGTACCCCGATGTTCACATCGGTGACCTGCGCGTTGGCGGCGACGGTGAAGTTTCGCACCATCGGGCTGGTACAGGTCGTCGCGGTCTCGCTGATCGTGCCGGTGGTCGTGTTGCTATAGGTGGTGGTGGTCTGCGCCGCCGCCGGATTGGCGACGAGCGTCAGCGCCAGCCCGACGAGCACCACAAGTGCTCGTATAAACTGTGCGTGCTGGCCCCCACGCCAGCAATATCGGCTCTGGTCCTGCCGTTGCATTGGGCCGCTATGCCTGTGCGTAGCTAATATGCGGTTAAAATCGGGGGCTTGGCGCAAATTCTGTCCGGGAACGGAACAGCTTCGCGCCTTCAGGCGCCACGCATCCAATCGCCATGCTGCTCCATCCACAGGCTCATTGCGGCGATCGCCGCGGTCTCGGCGCGCAGGATGCGCGGGCCGAGCGCGATGCGCCGCACTGCCGCGTTTTCGAGCAGCAGGTCGCGCTCGCGCGTCGTAAAACCGCCCTCGGGGCCGACGAGGATCGCCGCGGGCGCGGGCGCCTGGACGGTGGACAGCGGCACGCCGCCCGCTTCGTCGGCGAATAACAGCGCACGATCGGCTGGCCACTCGGCCAGCATCTGCGCCAGCTTGATCGGTTCGCCGAGTATCGGCAGCGCGGTGCGCCCGCATTGCTCGCACGCTTCGATGACCTGCGCCTCCAGCCGCTCGCGCTTGACGCGCTCGACGATCGTGCGTTCGGTGATCACGGGTTGCAGCCGCGCGACGCCGAGTTCGGTCGCCTTTTCGATGATCCAGTCGAGCCGCGCCTTTTTGACCGGCGCAAAGCATAGCCACAGGTCGGGAACCTGCTCGATCGCACGCGTCTGGTACTCGATGCGAACGGTGAGCGATCGTTTCCCCGCATCGGCGACGATGGCCAGCCATTCGCCGCTGCGGTTGTCGAACAACAGGATGGGCGCGCCGACCTTCAGTCGCATGACATTGAGCAGATAATGGGCGGCGGGACCGTCGATCGTCGGCGCGGCATCTGCCGCCAGCGGCAGGTCGACAAACAGACGGGGCGTGCTGGCAGGCGGCCAGGCGGGCGTTGTGGACATAGGGGAAGCGATAGCAGACGCCGAAATTTTGCACACCCGCGGCGTCCGCCACACCCTCTTGTCCCGATCCGGGTCAAAATGGCGGTTCGGAGCCCGTATCGGCGGCGGCCGATTAGCAATTTGGTAAGCACTCCCGCCCTAGTGCGAGGTACCAGCCACGCATCTGTAGTGGGCCGTGTGTCTGGACCAAGAGGGGTTAGACCATGCGAGGGATCGTTTTCAGCCGTATGCGGCTGGGTACCAAAAGCCTGTTGCGCGACAAACGCGGCAACGCGATGTTCCTGACCGCGGCGGCGATTCTGCCGATCATTGGTCTGCTCGGATCGGGCATCGACATCGGCCGCGCCTATATGGCGCAGCTGCGTCTGCAACAGGCGTGCGACGCGGGCGTGCTCGCGGGTCGCCGCGCCATGGCAGGCGGCACCTACACCTCTGCGGCGCAGGCCGAAGCCAACAAGATGTTCAACTTCAACTTCAGCAATACTGCCTATGGCAGCAATACGGTGACCTTTGCGTCGCAGGCCGATGGCACGTCGAATGTCCGCGGAACTGCTTCCGCCAAGCTGCCGACCGTCCTGATGCAGATTTTTGACTATCAGAAGTTCGACCTCGCGGTAAATTGCACCGCCAAGCTGGAAATTTCCAATGCCGACGTGATGATGGTGCTCGACGTCACCGGATCGATGGCACAGACGAATTCGGGCGACTCGGTCAATCGCATTTCGGCGCTCAAGACCGCGACCATGGACTTTTTCGACACGCTGACGACCGCGGATGTCGGCGATGGCCGGTTGCGGTTCGGCGTCGTGCCATATAGCTCGACCGCAAATGTCGGCAGCATTCTATATGCCAAGAACCCGGCTTGGCTTTCGGACAACGTGCTGCTGCCGTCGCGCACGCCCGTGTTCAAGGTCGTTTGGGGCAATGCGACCACCGAACAGTCGGAGGAATATACCGACGGCAACACGACCTATGGCAATTATTCGAACGTCAGCACGGTCAACGGCCAAACCAGCTCGACGTGCGGCGACCTTGAGCCGCCTGCCGATACGACGCCGACGCCCAGCGGTTCGCCCAATTCGAACCAGACAGCGCAATATGTCGATGGCAATGGCAATCGTATCACGACTTACGACACCAACCAGACCTATACCTATTATAACTACCGCTACACTTGGTCGAACAGCCGCTGTCGCCTGCAGCGCCGCGTCGCGACCTTCACGCGCACCTATACGACCACGGTGACCGAAACGCCGACGCAGTCGTTCGACAATAAATATACCTATCAAGATCGCGTGTTCGACGTCAGCCAGGCGAAAGCAGGATCGGCGATCGAGACCGACACCGGCGATTCGGGCGCGACCGTATCGAACACCTGGGGCGGCTGCGTCATGGAGCGCGGCACCGAACCCTTCGGCCCCACCGATACCGCGCCGGCCGACGCCCATGACATGGATGTCGACACCGCGCCGACCAGCGACGACGATACAAAATGGAAAGTGTTGATCCCGCAGATCTCTTTCCCGCGCGCGAGCGGTCCGGGTTCGACCCCGTCGACAACGGGATCGATCACCGTCAACAGCAGCAGCGTGTCGAGCAACAGCAGCACCAACGGCAGCTGGCAGAATTATTCGCGCTACTGGTCGAACGGCTGGGGCGTCTGCCCGGTGGCGGCGATGAAGCTGACGACGCAGACGGCAAGCGACCGGTCGAGCTTCAACAGCTATATTCAGTCGCTGCAGCCGGTGGGCGGCACCTATCACGATGCCGGGATGGTGTGGGGAGTCCGATTGCTGTCGCCTGATGGCATGTTCTCCGACGAAAATGCGACTGCGCCGAACAACCGTCCGATCAGCCGTCATATCGTCTTCATGACCGATGGCGAAATGGCGCCGAACATGGGCAACCTGTCGTTCCAGGGCTATGAGTGGTTGATGAAGCGGGTCGGTGGAACCAGCGACGCCAACCTGACGACGCGCCACAACAATCGCTTCGCGCAATTGTGCTCAAAGGCCAAGGCAAAGAATATCACCGTCTGGGTGGTCAGTTTCGGCGTGTCGCTGAACAGCTCGTTGACCAGCTGTGCCAGCCCCGGCAAGGCCTATCAGGCGAACAATGCGGCGCAGCTCAACGAGAATTTCCAGGCCATCGCCCGGCAAATTTCGAAACTGCGGTTGTCGCAATGACGCGCAGCTCGTTCATCCGCCACCTGCGCCGCGACCAGCGGGGCAACGCGATCGTCGAGTTCGCACTGACGGCGCCGCTGTTCCTGATCGTAGTGTTCGGGATCCTCGACTTTTCGTGGCAATATTACGCGAAGCTGGAGCTTCAGGGTGTGGTGAATGCCGCAGCGCGCGCCGCGACGCTCGAGGGCAACGCGCTCAGCCAGACGGCACTCGACAATGATGTGCGCCGCAAAGTGCTGAACGTGTTTCCCCAAGGGGAGGTCACGTTCGCCCGCAAATCCTATGACAGTTTCAGCGAAGTCGGCGATCCCGAAGCCTTCACCGATGCCAACAACAATGGCAGCTACGATAGTGGTGAGTGTTTCGAGGACGTCAATGGCAACGCCAGCTGGGACGCCGATCGCGGCCAGGCTGGCAATGGCGGTGCCGAAGACGTTGTGCTTTACACCGCGTCGCTTCGTATGAATCGCGTGCTGCCGGTCTGGAAATTTCTGGGGCAGTCGCAGCAGAGTACGCTCGTGGCGACAACGGTGTTGCGCAACCAGCCGTACAACGCCGCTACGACCACGAAGCAGGTGATCTGTTCATGACCAGCCTATTGAAACGCGCGCAAATGCGGATTGCGCGGCGAACAAAGACTCTCGCCGACCTGGCGCGCGACGTTAGCGCGGTGGCGATGATCGAAGTCGCCTTTTGCGTCCCCATTCTTGCGATGATCGGTTTTGGCGGCATCGAATATGCCAACCTGCTCCTGTCGGGCACGCGGGTGAACCAGATCGGCCTCAGCGC
>Ga0265296_1001766_pt1 | contig 23585 bp, 18 predicted proteins | sample MunlanPumphouse1_FD_189073 | JGI IMG/M metagenome (GOLD analysis project Ga0265296, IMG submission 189073) | Groundwater microbial communities from a municipal landfill in Southern Ontario, Canada - Pumphouse #1 | ecosystem: Environmental > Aquatic > Deep subsurface > Groundwater | place... | reverse complement strand
GAGCGGTTCAGCATTGTCTCTTGACAGCCGGCGCGGGGCTCGTGCAATCTGGGCGCCGAAGGGTCATATCATCGCTCGTGAAAGGAGCGCCCGTGTCGAGCGTCTACGACGTGTTGAAAGAGCGCGGATTCGTCGAACAGGTTTCGGACGAAGCGAAGGTCCGCGCGATGCTCGATAAGAGCATCACCTGCTATATCGGCTTCGATCCGACATCGGACAGCTTTCACGCGGGGAGTCTCGTTCCGATCATGGCGCTCGCTCACATGCAGCGGCACGGCCACCGCGTTCTCGCGGTCGTCGGGGGAGGTACGGCGATGATCGGCGATCCGAGCGGGAAGACCGAGCTCAGGCAGCTCGTTTCGAAGGAGGAGATCGACGCGAACGCCGAGGGTCTCAAACGCCAGCTCGCGCATTTCCTCGATTTTTCCGGCGGCACGGCGCTCATGGTCGACAACGCCGATTGGCTCCGTCCGCTCAACTATATTGGGTTCCTGCGGGACATCGGGCGGCATTTCAGCGTCAACAAGATGCTCGCCGCGGAGTCGTACCGGATGCGGCTCGAGACGGGGCTCAATTTCATAGAGTTCAACTACATGCTGCTCCAGGCGTACGATTACCTCGAGCTCTACCGGCGCCACGGGTGCACGCTCCAGATGGGCGGGAACGATCAATGGGGCAACATCCTCGCCGGTGCCGATCTGATCCGGCGCGTCGAGCGCGGGGAGGCGGAAGCGCTCACCTTTCCGCTTCTCACGACGGCGACGGGGGCGAAGATGGGAAAAACGGAGAAGGGCGCGGTCTGGCTCGATCCGAAGAGGACTTCCCCGTACGAGTACTACCAGTACTGGATCAACGCCGACGACCGCGACGTCGGCCGGTTCCTCACTCTCTTTACCTTCCTTCCCATGGACGAGGTTCGCAGGCTCTCGTCGCTCGCGGGGGAAGAGCTCCGCGAGGCCAAGGAAATCCTGGCCGTCGAGGCGACGAAGATGAATCACGGGGAGAGCGAGGCGCTCAAGGCACGCGAGGCGTCCAGGGCGCTCTTCTCGGGGGAGGGGGGCGTCGACGAAAGCTCCGTTCCGACCGTCGAGTTCGAACGCAGCCGCCTCGAGGAGGGCGTTCCCGCCTTTGTCCTTTTCGCCGACGCGGGACTCGTCAAGACGCGCGGGGAGGCCCGGCGTCTCATTGCGCAGGGAGGGGGATACGTCAACGGACGCCGTCTCGACGCCGCGGACGAGATGATCACCGCCGGCGAGCTCAGGGACGGCGCGTTGATGCTGCGCGCCGGCAAGAAGAAGTACGCCCGCATCAAGGCTTTGTGACCGGACTCCGCGCGCGCCGGCCGTTCGACCGCCCTATGGCCGCGTCGTAAACGGTCTCGATCGTTTTCACATTGCGCTCGAGGCTGAACATGCGTTCCGCGCGCCGCCTGCCCTCAATCCCGAACCGAACGCGCATGTCACTGTCCCCCATGAGCTTCAGGAGCGCATCGGCGAGCGATCTCGCGTCGCCCGGCTCGAAGAGAAGTCCGCTCGTTTCATGCGCCACGAGCTCGGTAAATCCGCCGCACGCCGAAGCGACGACGGGGACTCCGAGCGCCATCGCTTCGAGCGCGGAGTGGCTGAAGGGTTCGGGTTCGACGGAGGTGTTGACGAAAACGTCGCAGTCGGCGATGAGGTCCCTCACGTCGCTCCGGAAGCCCGGGAGATGCACCCGATCCCTCAGGAGCGTGCTCCGTTCGATTCTTTCCCGGAGATCGGCGAGCTCCGGTCCCGCTCCCGCGATGACGAAGTCCGCGTCCGATCGCCGCGCGAGAATCGTCTCCGCGGCGGCAACGAGTATGGAGGCTCCTTTCATGGAAACGAGGCGCCCGGCCCACCCGATGAGAACGCGGTCCCGCACCGCGCGCCTGCGCGGCTGAAGCAATGCGACGTCGATCCCGTCGTACACCGTGAGGATCCTGTCCCGGCCGAGCCCCTGCGTGGCGTAATGATCGGCGACGGAGCGCGAGACGCAGAGGAAGCGATCGACGCCGCGTGTCGCGAAACGTTGGAATGCCGTCGGGCGGAAGTAGCCGCGCTGGTGGCTCACCACCGGCACGCCGGCCCGCGAGGCCGCGACGATCGCCGTGAGGTTCGCCGTGAGGGAATTGTTCGTGTGGACGAGATCGAAGCGCTCGCGCGCGATCCATTCGGCGAACCATCCGGCGCGTTCTCTCTCGACGAGCAGGTAGGACTTGAGGCTCCAGAGGAGACGGTAGAATTCCCGTCTCTTGAATCCGGGCAGGCGTATCTCGCGCCCCTCCGGGGGAACGGGCTCCGGTTCTCCCCGGATCGAGGCTGTTGTTGCGTTCGGAATGCCCGCAGGCCCGAGCGCGGCGCGCGTGGCGAGGTCGTACGCGAACAGCACGAACGGCTCGAACCTCGAGCGGTCGAGCCCCCGCACGATCTCTTCGAGACAGATTGCGGATCCCCCGACCGTCGGCGCATCTTCGAAATACAGGATTCTATGCAAAAGCGTGTTCTCCCCTCGGCGACACTCTGGTATACTCCCGCACCGGCCATGATCGATTGCCCATTGTAGTGCCGGCGCCTGCGCCCGGCAACACAAATGAAGGCATCCCCGGCGGCGGCAGATCGTGGAAAGGTTGGTGTCAAGAGGCATGACCGAGAATTGGGAAAAGAGATTCGGCAAGGAGCGATCGCGCCTCAACGAGGTCGTTCTCGCGAGCGCTCCCCTCGGGATCAAGCGGTTTTTCGCGCTCGACGAGCAGGCATACGAGGCGGGTGCGCTTCCTGCGAAGACGAAGGAGCTCCTCGGTCTCGTCGCATCGATGGCGCTGCGCTGCGACGAATGCATCTCGTATCATCTCATCCGATGCCGCGAGGAAGGGGTGACGCGGGAGGAGTTCTACGAGGCGTTCAACGTCGCTCTCGTCGTCGGCGGTTCTATTGTGATTCCGCACCTCCGCCTCGCGGCGGAACGTCTCGAGACGCTTCTCGAAACGCCATGAAGCGGGCGATTCCAAATTCTCTTGTGTTCGGCGTTCGCGCGGGATACACTCGGCGCGTTCGTGGAATACGCGCATGGAGGAGCGATCGATGTTCTTTCTCTTGCTGAACCGGATTGTCCGGAGACGCGCGATCGTCGCGTGGGTGACGTTCGCGAGTTTCCTCGCCGCGTTCGTTTTCGTTCTCGTTTCGGGAAACATGTACGAATCGCGGGCGCTGCTCCTTCCTCCGACCGAGGATGCGAACGAGGGGATTCTCTCGGCGTGGATGACGAAGCTCAATCTCCCCGCGATCGTCTCCCCCGGGACCGCGGGGGCGACATCAGCCACGATCCTCGGCGATATCCTCGCAAGCCGCCGTCTCGGCGAGATGATCATCGATACGCTTTCGCTGAGGGAGCACTTCAAGACTGAAAGCCTCGACGACGCCCTTCGCGCATTGAGCGCCCGGACGAGCACGTCGGTGACCGGCACGGGGCTCATTCACCTGAGCGTCAAGGACAAGGATCCCGAGTACGCCTTGAAAATCGCCGACGCGTATATCACGGGGCTCGATTCGCTCAACCGTTTTCTCCAATACTCCCGTGCCGAGCAGACGAGGAAGTTCATGTCGGTGCAACTCTCGAAATATCGCGATCGACTCGGCACGGCGCGCCGCGAGATCGCCGCGTTTCAGGGCAAGCACAACATCGTCAATTTCGACGAGCAGGTACGCGGCGCGATCGGCGTAGCCGCCGACCTCAAGGTCAGGGCGGTGCTGGCCGGAATCGAACGCGATCTCATCAAAGAGTATACGTATGCGAATTCCCTCGAGCTCAAGCGGAAGAACGCCGAGTATGAAGGCCTGATGCGGCAGCTCGAAAATATCATGAGCGGAGACAGCGCCGGCGCCGTGTTCATCCCCCTCGACCGCATGCCCGGCCTCGTTCAGAGCCATGCCAGGATGGAGCGCGATATCGAGGTCAACGAGCGCGTTTACGCGTATCTGCTCGAGCGCTACGAGGAGGCCGGCATAGACAAGGCCCGAACGACGTCGGTCGTGCAGATCGTGGATGAGCCCAACCTTCCCGAGAAGCCCTCGGGAATGCCCAAATGGCTCGTCGTGCTCGTCGGGACCTTCGTCGGGTTCATCTGGATCGTCGCGGCGGTTCTGTGGTGGGACTGGATGCGGGAAAGGGAGAAATCGAGCGACGAGATGCGCGCGTTCAACGAGTTGCAGGCGACGGTGCGGAGCGATGTGGGGTGGCTGCGGAGGAAACTGCGTTTCTAACCCTCTTTCACTTCCGGAAAACGTGTATCTGGAATATCCCTTGCAACGATTAGGGATGTGCCCCGCCGAAGCCCGACCGGCTCGTTTTTTGGAGGAAACAGCAAACACGATGACTCGCGCGATGCGAAGAAGAATGCTCGTCGCACTATCGCTCGGCGCCGCTCTAGCGGCGATCGGGTTCGGGAGTTGTTCGTATTTCGAATATCGGAACGAAGGAGGAGAGCCCTTCCTGCTCTACAGCCTCGTTCTCGCCGACGCGCATCTCAAGGTCGTGCACGTGCGCGGCGCGGTTTTCGGAATCACGGCGGACAGGGCGCCGTTCAGGGCCTTCGCGGGTCCGAAAGGCAAAAGGCTCGATCCGATCGGCTTCAGGGCGGCGGATCGGCGGGGAAGGACCCTTGCCGTGCGCGCCGGGGACGGGCTCTGGACCGTCGAGAACGGCGGGCGCGATTTCACGATCGACTACGACGTCGTTCTCACGATCGAGGACCGGTATTCGGCCGATGTCCGCGACATGATGACGTGCATCGGCGTCGATCGATCCCGGATACTCGGGCGGGACGTGTTCCTCGTCCCCGAACTGAACGTCGCGGACGGCATCCTCGTCGACGTCGCCATGCTCCCCGGATGGAGTCTCTCCGCCTCGTCGCCGCACGTTCGAAACAGGGTCATCGTTCCCGATTGCGCCGAGCTTCCGTTCACCCTGGCGGCTTCCGGCAATTACCGGAGCCTCGAGCGGATCGTCGCCGGGACGGAGATCACGCTCGCCATCGCCGATTCGTGGTCGTTCACGGATGCGGCGTTCTTCGACGTCGTGTGCAGGATCGTCGCGGAGGAAATAGCTCTCTTCGGCCCGTCCCCCCGGTCGCGGTACCTCTTCGTGTGCGATAAGAATCCGGTAATGGGAGGCGACCGCTTCGATTACTACGGAATTCACTACGGCGGAAGCATGATTCTTCTCCTCGACCGGCGGCTCGATCGAAGCGAGCTCATGGATACGCCGATGGCGATCATCGCGCATGAGTTCTTCCACAACTGGAACGGCGAGGCGCTTGGGCCGGCCGGCACGGAGTTTCTCTGGTTCACCGAAGGGGTGACGAACTATTACGCGTATCAGGTGCTGCGCGACGCTCGGGTGATCACGGACGGACAATACGGGGTTCATCGCCGGGCGATCAGCGAGCGATATCGAGAGAATCCCTACGCGAGAAAGGTGTCGATCGGAGACGCGGCGAACAGCGACATGCGCGACAAGGACATGGTCAATCTCCTGTACGACGGCGGGTTTCTCGCCGCGGAAGCGCTGGATGCGCGCCTCCGCGCGGAAACCGGAGGAAAGGTCGCGCTCATCGAAGTCCTCAAGCATATGTACGAAAATGCGGGCGGGAGCATCGTCGTGGACGAATCCTCGTTCCTTCGCGCCGCGAGCGCCCTCGGAGGCGGCGATCTGGCCGCCTATCTGAACGATCTCGTGCATACGCCCTGTCCGGAGCGCTTTGCGCCGGACTCCTCTCCCCTTGAATAAACCCCCCGCTTGTTTTACATTCCAGATGCGTTTGGATCGATCACGGCTGATTTCGAAACTGAGGTTTATGCATGGGTATGAAGATCGGACTCTACGCTTCCGGGCGGGCGATCATTTCGACGGTTCTCGCCGTTCTCGTGGCGCTTTCGTCGTCGCCGCACGCGCATCCGGCCGCCGTCGCGCAACGTACGTGGCTGCGGTCGGGGAAGCGGTATTCGCTTCCTTCTCTCGAGAGAAAATGGGCCCCCGCCCTCCCGGGGAGATTCTCCGTTCTCTGTTCGGCGAAAGAGGTGCGCGCGCTCGCCGTGATGGATGACACCCTCTGGATCGGAACGGAGGGCGGACTCTTCGCCTGCCGGACAAAGGATACTGTGATCGCTCCGGTGAGCGGTCCCGCGTCGCTCTCGGTGCGGGCGATCGCGGTCGACGACCGCGGCGCGCTCTGGGTCGGAGGCGATCACGGGATAAGCGTGCGTTCGAACGGCGCGTGGAAATGGTATCCGAAGGAATCGCTTCCGCTCTTCGCTCGCGTCAGGTGCATCATCCCGGGTGAGACGAGGCTCTGGATCGGCGGATACGGGAACGGCTGCGGGTACGTTATCGACGACGCCATCACCGCTCTGGGCGCGCAGGATTCCCTGCTCGACGAGCGTGTTCTGTCGATCGCGGAAGAGAATGCGAGCACCGTCTTTTTCGGGACGCCGAGCGGTCTCATATGCGCCGATTCTCTCGGGTGGCGATCGCTTCGGTACGGCAGCCGCCTGCCGATCGGCGCCGTTCGGGACGCGCTGTTCGACGAGGAGGGGAACCTGTTCCTGGCGATAGCCGGACAGGGAGTTGCGATATACAGCTTCGGCAGGGTGCGATCGTTCGGCGCCGCCGGGAGTCTCCCGGGCGTGGAAGTGAACGCGTTAAGCCTCGATTCGACCGGGCGCGTCTGGGCGGCCGGCGCATCGGGGATATCGGTTTTCGACGGGTCGGAGTGGACGTCGCCCGCCGCACGTGGACTGGCGTCGAAGAAGTGCCGTTTTCTTTCGATACGCCACGACGTCGAAGGCGTTTGCTACGCGGGGACTGACGACGGAAGGGTGCTTGTCATTTTCAGGGACGACGTGAAGGAGCTCGTTGTTCCGCAGGCTTTTCCCGAAAGCCGCGTTTCGCGCATCCGACTTTGCGGCGGCACGGTATGGCTCGCTGCGGGGTCGGACGTTTACGCCGCCAGGGACGCTTTTATGAAGATGGCCGCGCCTCCCGGGCTGTACGCGGGGGAGATGACCGATATCTTCGCGGCCGAGGCCGGGGAACTATGGGGCACGACCCGGTTCGGCATTCTTCACTATACGGGCCGCGCTTGGGAGGTGTTCGACAGGAAGAGCGGGCTCTCGACGGAGTATTTCACGCGCGTCGCGAGAGATCCCTCGGGGACCGTGTGGTTCGCGACGTTCGACGGGGAGATCGTGACCTATACTGCGGGAAAATGGAGCGTTCTTGGCAGGGAGAGCAACCTGCCCGCGGGCGCCGTCGAGGATCTCGCCCTCGATCCGGCCGGAAACCCGTGGATCGTAACGCGGACGGGGGAGGTTGCGCATCGGATCCAGGGAGTCTGGGCGAGGATGGAGCTCCCGCGGCGCGAGAACAATGCCGCCGATACGACGCGGGCGGTCGATACGCTTCGCCAGTTGGATCCCGCGATACGTTTCATGAGCGATGCCGCGCCGGGGTCGGGTTCTTACTCGCCGGCGAGCGAATACTGCCTTGGATTCGACAAGGGGGGCAACTGTCTCGTCGGCTCGAGCGCCGGCGTGTATCGTCTCGGAGCGACGGGCTGGCGATTCCTCGAGTTACCCAGGACGCTGAGAGGCGCGCGGGCGACCGCCGTGCTCGGCGCCGCAAAAGGCGATGTATTGCTCGGTACGGCGGGCGGCGGGATCCTCATTTTGAGAAACGGTGAATGGTCGAGGCTCGGCGCTTCGAACGGCCTGTCGGACGATTACATCCGTTCCCTGTGCGAGGATCAGAACGGGACGATCTGGATCGGGACCCAAAACGGCGGCGTTACGAAGTACGTTCCGCTGGCCGGCCCATAGTTGCAAAGGCATTGCAAAGGCATTATTCCTTGACTGCACGCGCTCAAGCCACTATAATCATTATAGAAGGAGTACTATAGAACAATCGCTACTGTTTTCTCGTTTCTGGTGAATTGAGCGGCGTACTGGAGTTGAGCCATGAGAAAACGGTCAGCGAGTTTTTTTGCCCTCCCGCCAAAAATACGTTGACCATTTTCGGGGGTATGGTATTAATTGGTAGCTTCTTTTGGAGGGACTAACGTGGAACTTGCGGCAGGGGTTGTAGTTATATCCATTCTTGGCGTGGTGCTGTATGCATACGCCGGCTACCCCTTCGTACTTTACATTCTCGGTCTCTTTCGGCGGCGGCGGATCATGCGCGACGAATCGTACAATCCCCGTGTGATACTCATCATCTCTGCTCATAACGAGGAACGCATTATCCGCGAGAAGATCGAAAACAGTCTCGCCCTCGATTATCCGAAAGACAGACTCAAGATCGTGGTCGCAAGCGACGGCTCCAGCGATAGGACCAATGAAATCGCGCGGGAATACGAGAGTCGCGGCGTCGTTCTCAAGGCCTTCGACCGCAGGGAGGGCAAGAGCGCCACACTCAATCGGGCGGTCCTCGGGCTCGAGGGGGATGTCCTTGTATTTTCCGATGCAAATGCCTTTTATCGTGAAGATGCGATTCGGATGCTCGTCCGGAACCTGGTGGACGAGGATATCGGCTGCGTCGTGGGCAAGCTCGTGTACCTGAGCAATCATTCGTACGTGGGGAAAGGGGAGAGCCTCTACTGGCGTTACGAATCTTTTCTCAACGGTCTCGAGAGTAGAGTCAAATCGGTCCTCGTCGGCACGGGAACGATTTTTGCCGTTCGCAGGGAGCTTTTTGTTCCGCTCGCCAAGGATGTCGCGAACGATTTTCAGCTCCCCGCAGAGGTTGCCTCGCGCGGGTACGGCGTCGTTTACGACGGAAGCGCGGTCGCGTACGAGAAGTCGGCCTTTTTCTTTCACGAGGAGTTCGCGCGGAAGCGGAGAATCATCGTGAGAGGGCTTACCGGCTTCAAGGCACTGAGGGGAAACTTCGGCGGCGCTTTTCGCATTTTTCAGTTCATCTCGCGAAAGCTCATCCGGTGGTGCGTGGGGCCCCTTATGCCCGCGCTTTACGCGGCGAATATCCTGCTCCTGGCGGATCCGGTCTTTCGCGCGCTGTTCGTTCTTCAGAACGTTTTCTATGTCCTCGCCATCGCCGGCGCTCTTCTGAGGCGCGGCGGCGTGCAGTCGGGGATTCTCTTCATACCCTTCTATTTCGTAATGGTGAATGCGGCTTCCTTCGCCGCCATCGTGACCTACATCGGAGGCAATCGCCTCTCCTCGTGGGAGAAAGCGGAAACCACGCGCGATACGGACGATACTGCCGGCTTCGCGCCAAGGCTCCGCGTCATCGAAGGGAAGAAGGGAATCTCGTACGCAGGGAAGCACAAGAGCGTCGAAAAGCTCGAACGTATCACCTGATCATCCCCATACATGGATCGTTACCGCATCCTGTTTTTCACGAGCTCCCTTCGGACCGGCGGAGCGGAGCGGCATCTGCTCAATCTGTGCCGGTATCTTCGCTCGGCGGGCCACGAGGCCGCGGTTTGCACCCTGTCGTCGGTCGAGGACGGGCTCGAGCGCTTCTTCCTTGACGAGGAGATTCAGCTCTTTCGCCTTCCGCTGGGATCGCTCCGGTCTTTGCCGGCGCCGCGGACCGTTTCGGGAATCCGGAGGATCGCGGGAATCTTCAAGCCTCATATCGTTCATGCGCACCTTTTCCACGCCGAGGTCGCCGCGGCCTTCGCGACGCTCGTAGCACCCGTGCCGCTCGTCGCCACTCGGCACAGCGCCGGGCTCGAATTCCGCGGCTGGCGGACGCTGGCGGCGCGCGTTATCGCGCCGCGTTTCACCGCATGCATCGCCGTGAGCAAGGGGGCCGCGGAGGAGGCGATTCAGAAGGGCTTTGCGCCGGCAAAGGTCGTTCTGATACCGAACGCCGTCGATCCCGAGCGGTTTCGCCCGCTCGCGGAAGCGGATCGGGAAAAAGGCAGGGAATCGCTCGCCACGGAGCTCTATCCCGAAGCCGTTAAGCGTCCGTTCGTTCTCATCGGATCTGCCGGGCGTCTCAAACCGGTCAAGAATTATCCGCTCATGCTGAGGGTCGCTTCGAGGCTCGTATCGGAGAGGGTGTCCCACCCCGGCGCCCCGGAGCTTCGATTCGTGATCTTCGGCGAAGGGGAAGAGCGTTCCGCATATGAGCGTCTCGGGCGGGAGCTCGGAATCGATCGAATCTTCTCGCTCCCCGGGAGCATGGACAATCTGGAAGCGCTCTATCCCCTGCTCGATATATTCCTTCTTCCCTCATGGAGCGAGGGTTTGCCAATGGCGCTGCTCGAAGCGATGTCCTCGGGCGTCGCGTGCGTCGCGAGCGACGTGGGAGATGTGGGAGAGGCAATCGAGGGTGCGGGTGTCGCCGCGCCCCCGGGAGACGAGAACGCGCTTGTTGAAATACTGCAACATCTTATTACGCAAGAAGACAAAATCAAAGAGCTCGGCCGCAAGGCGCGCGTGCGAGTGCTCGAGAGATACAACGTGGATATCTGGGGGGAGCGGGTCCTTGCCGTGTATCGGTCGGTTCTCCAGCAGTCCAAAAAAAGATGAAACTTCGCGGCTCTTCCGGAATATAACTCGAAGAGGGGCGGCAATGTCGGCATATGGGTATGTCAAGGAGGTGAGGGGGGCGCATCACGTGTCCCGCGAGATGAGGAGAAAAGTTTTTTCCGGCGTTTTGGTCCTGTATTCGGCATGCGCATTCGGCCTTGTTGCGGTATCCGCGCGCGCCCAGGATGTACCGGGCAGCATCAGCGTTGTCGTGAGCGGCGGAGAGACGGAGAAGGGGAAGGATTGCTGCACCTATTTGGGCATTTTCATGGATGAGCTCACGGCCGGCATGAAAGAGAAGGCCGGCTATCCCCATGAAACGGGTGTTGTAATATCGAGTGTCGCGCCGGGCGGCCCCGCCGAACGGGCTGGCATCGAGGGCGGCGACATCTGCTATCTCTTCAACGGCGTCAAGGTGGAGGATCCTGCGAGTCTCGGAAAACTCGTCAAAGAGCGGAAAGCGGGAGAGAAGATCGCGATGGTGATCTACCGGGAGGGGAAAGAGAAGAAGCTCTTCGTGAAGCTCGACCAACGCGCGCCCCTTTCATCCATCAATGATGAGCTCGGCGCAATTTCCGTCGAGGATCTGAACAAGATAATGGGCGACTCTTACAAGTCGGCCAACAAACTATATCTGCAATCCGCCACAAGGGGGCGCCTTGGAATGGCCCTCGTGGATCTCAACGAGGACCTCGCTCCGTATTTCGGCGTCAAGAAGGGGGAGGGCGTCCTTGTTTTCAGCGTCGAGGAGGAAAGCCCCGCGGCCAAAGCGGGAATCAAGGGCGGCGACGTGATCGTGAGCGTGAACGGCGTCGCCGTCGGAGCTTCCAGCCATATCAGCAGCGCGCTCGCGGAGCTCGAGAAGGGAGATACGGTCTCGCTCGACGTTCTGCGCAGGGGAGTCAAGAAGAGTTACGGGCTCGAGGCCGGCGAGGGTTTCGGGACGAGCCGGATATTCGTCGCGCCGTTCGAGCAGAGCGGGATCAAGATCAAAAAGGCCCCGGCCCCTCCTGCCTGGATCGAAGCTGATAGAAGCGCGGACGAAGCGCGCAAGCTCAAGGAGGAGATGAAGGCGCTGCAGGTGCGCCTCAAGGATCTCGAGGAACGCCTCGGCAACATCGAGAAAAAAGAGTAATAGAGCAGCAGGATCGCACGGGTCCTGCCGGTGCCCCAGTGCGCCAGCAGGACCCTTTGGGGGCGATCATCGAGCTCGCTGCTATTTCTCACTATGAATCGTGCAAGAGTAAGGCGTAGCCGAGCCAGGTCAGGATATTCCCTGAAAAGCGTCAACCGAAAGCTACAATAGGAATAACCCATACGCCTTGAACACCTCCCGCTCGGGCTCTCTCGTTCGCGCCGTCGCTGCAGAATCCCCTGGATTCCTGACGTCTTCATGATCTAACTCCTGCACCAGTTAGAACACTCATCGGCAGAGCCAGATCGAAGTGATGTTTCGCTGCATGATACCGAACTGCGCATAGGGCATGGCGTGCTTGAGCAGTTTCTCGGAGGATTTGCGCGACCAATCAGCGCATTGAGAGCATCGTTGGGAAGGCAGCTTTAACTCTCCGAGCGCAGTGAAATCACTGGAGTCGCCGACAGGAACGCCGGGAGAAATATCTCTTGACACATTGCCAATAGGATTGTAATAATTTAAGTGATAGGCGGCTGGACTGTGGGAAGATTAGATAGAAGAAATACTCTGAGGGGGAATCTCCTGATGGAGCAAGAGCGGCGTGGTCTTCGGACCACGGTTGTGATCATTGCCAGTGTGTTGGGCCTTCTGTTAGGCGTCTCCTTTTCCTCAGGGCTGTCGGAAGTAGCTCCGATAGTTTTCGAAGACACTTCGATAATCCATAATCCTCGCGAGTTCACTCCGTCGAATCCACGCATAGAGTTCAAGAAGGAATGGGAAATCTGCCCGGCCGCACAGGGCGGGGATAGCGCTGAGCAGATCCTGGCTATGGATATTGATACCAGCGGCAACGTCTATGTGCTGGGCAAATCATTTGGTATCAGAGTGTACTCGAAGGATGGAAAGTACTTGCGGGCGATCGAAGGGCCGGGGGGAGGATCTGATAAGTTCATCAATCCTGCGGCCATTTCTTTGACGGAGAGCAATAGTTTTATTGTTGGAGAATCAATGCCGTCGCAGCTCATATTCTTTGATTCTCGTGGGAAGTATATCGGGGAATCGTCGCTCAAGGATGTCAAGGTTATCATACGTCTTCAGGCAATGAGCGCAAAACGGCTTCTCATCGAGAAGGCAGATGTCAAAGCGACCATCGCCGGGATCTCGATAATTCGTGGTTTGAGTATCGCCGATTCGTCAGGAGAGCATTGCACGAATATCTTTTTGAAAGAAACCAAACGGAGTCTCACCTCAAACACGTTGTCGGACATACAATGGGCGTATTCTTGTGGTGCGCCGATTCGATGGGAAATATCCATGTTGTTGAAGACGCGTATGAGTATCGAATCAATGTCCTGGATCTTAATGGAAAGCTCGTGAGGATTATCGAAAAGGAATTCGTGCCGGTGCGAAGGACGCAACAGGAACTTCAGGAATTGGAGAGTGAGATGTCCAAGACCAGACTCCAATTCGGATTTAGCACAAAGGTTGAGCTATCAGAAACCAAGAAGATAATTGAAGGCATCTTCTCGGACGATAAAGAGAGGTTGTGGGTCGTTACCCCTGAAGGGTCGCCAGAAAGTGGTTTCGCCCTCCACGTGTTCGACAAGGAGGGAAGATTTATCTCCAAGGCTACTATCATCGATGCCATGGGCAACGATAACTTTGTAATGGGCAAAGGATATTTCTACTTCACTTCGCAGAAACGTGGTCAGTCCGCGTGATTATACAAATACGCCGTACATGAGAGGAGGTGAAGTCAATGCAAGTTCCGCAGTATCTCGGACAGGGATCTTCCGCATCGGAGTGTAGCCAGTGCCATGCCTGTGTTGCGTGTGAAATACAGTGCTCCAACTGTGGTATGCCGATGATGGGGCAGATCCTCTTGGGGACCGCGAATTTGGTGTCCGCCATTCTTTTACCGGACTTGCCCTAGGGGCCAGGGAAAAGTCAATGTCTGGGTTTGGTCGGGAAAGGGGGTGATTAGGATGCAGATGCCGGAGTATCTCGGACTCAGTCATGCTTATGATGAATGCAGAGGGTGCGGATCCTGCGGTGTGTGCGGCGCGTGCGCGCTTTGCGGAGCATTTGTTCCGCTCAATTTGACGATACTTGCGGTTCAGTCTCTCTTGCTGACGACGATTTCTTTGGTGCCGACGAATCCGTAAGAATCGCCGCATGTCGAGAGAGCTGATGCGTTCAGGTGCCTTCGAATCATGGCTTAACAGCGCGGGAGAAGGGAATGGGATACGCATCGTTTCGCGACATTCATCATTGCCACATGGGACTCGGAAATTGGGTTAACGGTTGAAGCTTGTCCTTTGCCTAACTCGCGGTCCACGCGCGAGATGAGATTATCCTTAATTCCCTTCTCTCGCAGCAGTATAAAGCGAGAGAGCCGGTGCTGGACAGTGCCAAATGGCCAAGAAAGTGGGTCGTATGGCTAGTGAGGACTTGGGGCGAGACCCCAAAGGTAGCTGCGGCGACATGAGCATTGAAGAGTCTGAGAATCGGTACCCGAGATTCAGTGATCGATACGTTCTGCATCTTACTCCTAGTGAGGGGATCGTTAGATCAGCAAATTGGGGAAAGCGCTTCACCGGCGACACGTACACATTTGGAGGAGAACTGGACTTCATTAACAATGCCGCAGCGAGATTGCTCAGTTCGAGCAATGGGCAGACCACGCTGCGAGAGGTTGCGCAGATGGTCTACCCTGGCAGCCACGACGCAAAACAGAAGGAGATCATTTCCACGTTCTTCAAGGATGCAATAGGCAAGGGGCACATTGAGTTGCTCGGCGAGAAGAGCGCAAGCGCATCCATCCAGAAGACGGGGAGCTTCGATTACTACGTCCCTATTCATATTTCCGTTGAGCTCTCATCGCGATGCAATCTCAGGTGCCCATACTGCTACAACGAGTTCAGCAAGAATGAGACTGAACTGGAGGCATCCGAAGTGATCAGTTTGCTCGATGAGTGGCAGACTCACGGGTTACTGGGAGCTGAGCTCACCGGCGGAGAACCTTTGCTCCACAAGGGATTCTGGGACATCTTCGAATTCTGCACCCAGAATTTCAGACGCACGGGCTTGCTGACGAATGGTACGCTGGTGGACAAAGCGACGGCAAAGAGAATCGGAAAGGCAAAGGATGCGGTCTTGCTCAGCATAAGCATGGATGGTTCTTGCCCCGAGGTGCATGACAAGTTCAGAGGCGCTGGCTCCTTCGAGAAGAGTAGAGAGGCTGTTCGCCTTCTCAGCAGCGAGGGGGTCCTCGTTCGTGTTGGCATGAGTATTACTCCGGAGAACATCTTCGATCTGGAAAATACGGTCATTATGGCTCGGGATTGTGGCGCAAAGTACTTTTCGTTTGCGCCTGTCCTGGCATTCGGAAGAGGCAAGCAGGTCGCATGGAACTGGGATGGTGAGAAGACTCAAGACGTCTTCAAGATGGAATTTGATGTAATCAAGAAGTATGAGGGGTTCGTGACGACGGTGCCGAAGAGCTCCGAAGAGATTTTCAAGAAGATGGGGAATTGTGGCATGGGTTACAAGAATCTGGTAGTATCTCCAAGCGGCAAGATTAAAGCTTGCTTGATGCTTCCGGAAGAATCATATCTAGGCGACATTAGGAAGGAGTCCCTAGAAGAGATTTTTAGAAAGCCAATCCTTCGCCAGTTGAGGGAGATGCGGTCTCCTTCGGACGAAGACGGAGAGTTGTGTCACGGTTGCAGGTACGCGCTATACTGCAAAGGTTGTGGCCTGAGACCACTGAACATATTCGAAAAGGAAGGGAGAATTTGTCAGTGGGGAGAGCGTTATCGGATCCAGGATTGGTTGCCGGATTATCGAAAGTACCCGTACGATCAGAGCAAACCGATATTCACATGGACGAAGTAATCGAGGTCGGAGGTCTCTCTCGGAAGTTCGGCGATTTTACTGCCCTCACGGATGTGACGCTGTCCGTTGGAAAAGGGCAGATATTCGGGTATCTCGGGCCGAATGGGGCCGGGAAGACGACTACGATCAGAATACTGCTTGGGCTCTTGAAGCCGACGGGAGGCCAGGTCAGGGTATTGGGTCACGATCCTGTCTCCAATGACTACAGCTTCAGGGTCAGGCTGGCGGCTCTTTTGGAGACTCCTGGGATATATAGTGACCTCAGCGTTTTCGACAATCTATTGCTCTATTCCAGAATTAACCAGCTCGATGACGCAGAGAAACGTATAACGGAGCTGTTGCACCGGATGCAACTGGATAGAAAGACTCACGAGTATGCGGGGCGACTCTCGCAAGGAATGAGACAGAAGCTGGCTATAGCGAGAATGCTGCTTTCTCGCCCAGAGGTGTTGTTCTTTGACGAACCGACCTCCGGCTTGGATCCGATGTTTCAGAGAGAGGTTCGAGAGATCATAAAGGAATGCGCATCCCAAGGCAGCACGGTCTTCTTGAGCTCTCATAACCTGCATGAAGTCCAAGAAATGTGTTCCGTGGTTGGATTCATCAAAGAGGGTTGCTGCACAGTCGTAAGTGACCTTGCGGGTCTATTCAGGACGCATGGCGATAAGAAAATGGAAATCAGCTTCTCTAGTGAGAAGGACAAACAGGAGTCAGTTCTCTTCCTGAGGAAGCTGGGCTACGTTAACGATGTGCCGAATAGTAGCAAGGTCGAGCTCTTGCTCCGCAGCGCCTCAGATGCAGGTGCCATACGAACGACGATCTCTAGGGACGGCATTGGAGAGGTTGAAATCGCGAAGAAGAGTCTAACGCTTGAGGATATATTCTATATCATGATGGGGAGCTAGCATGGGATCATTTGCGAGAAACACGCGGATCGTGCTGTCCAAGGAATTCAAGGAGCAAAGGAGAAGAAGAAGCCAGCTTCTGATGCTCGTGATGATGCTGTTCCTGTGGATGTATAACATCCGCCTCATTTCGAAGACCTTCCAGAGGTTAGGATACTCTGGTGCCGCCTCTATGCTTATAGGCAATTTATTCACTCACCAGGTGATGTCGTGTTCGATCATTGTTTCTTTCGCCGGCCTTGCTTCCTTGTTCTACAAGGAGAAACACAGCAGGACCCTGGAGAACCTTCTAACCACGGCAATGACACCGAAGGCAGTTTGGATTGGCAAGAGCCTCTTCATGTATCTGATCGGTCTCACGTTCTCATACGTGGCTGCCGCCATAGGTCTCGTGCTTCTGAACGTATCCCTTGGTGGTGGAACGCGTTTCATCTTGCCGAATGAACCAGCATTGGTGTTCTTCTTCGTGATCTTCCCAGTGTTGTTCTTTCTATTATGCTCCTTAATGAGTCTCATTCACCTCATATCCGGAAGCGGTTATGTGGGAAACATGATATACCTTCTGATCGGCATCGGATACTTGGGCATGTCTTCCGCAAGGATGAAAAGCATGCTTGTCAGCTGGAATACGATATGCTATTACGCGGCGTTCCTTGGTTTGCTCCTTTGTCTCGTTGTTCTCCTTTCGCGGTTGCTGACGAAGGAGAGAATGATTATGACCGAAACATGAACGCACGTTTCGTCTGTACGGTGACAGTATTCGCCTGACCCCGATCTCTTTTTGTTTCTTCTCCAAGCCCTCCGTGAGCATGTGTGCGTGTGTTTTGCGATTCATGTTGAGACCTTGAGGCGGGCGTTTCGTGTTTTGCATATTGCTATTTTGGCAATGATCCAGTTTGATCTCGCATGCAATAGGATCAACTATGAAGAGTGTTCTCCACGAAATAATAGCCATTCTGAGGATTTCCAGAAATCAACAGAGTGCGGATAAGATGCGTGCTTCAGACCTCCGCGTGTTGTGGCCATATGTGAGGAGTCGGTGGCGGGTGGGGTTGTCAGCTTCCCTTACGTTGATCATTGTAGCTCTTCTCACCCTGCCAATACCATACCTGATGAAGTACATAGTTGATGATGTTCTTGTGCAGAAGAACCTGTCGCTTTTCAGGGTCATCATGATGTGCATGATCGGTCTGTATATCACAAAGCTCATTCTCTCCATAGGCATGAACTACCTATTCGTCAAGTTCAACCAAGAAGTCATGATGAGCATGAAGTGTGATTTGTTCAAGAGACTGCTGAAATTGCCGTTTTCTTTCTTTAGCCAACAGCAGACAGGATATTTGGTATCGCGATTGGGTGAGGTAAGCGGGATAGAACTGTTCATATCGGGCTCCTTCGTGAGATTGCTATCAAGTTGCCTAGAGTTTGCGTTTTCCATCTCTGTTCTCTTCTATCTTGAATGGAGACTTACGCTCATTGCTTTGTGCATTCTACCGTTCTATGCTGTGATTAATATTTTCTTTTCCAGCGGAATAAGGTCAACCTCAAAGGATCTTTTCGAGAAGGCTGCAATAGTCGCCAGGAATATTCAGGAATCCTTTTCAGGCATAGATGTAATAAAGACATTCGCAAACGAAGATCGGGAAGCCGTTAAACTGAGGGGCAACCTCAGCAGCTTCAGTAGAAGCACTATCGTTCAGTCCACAATGTTCTCGATTTCACAAGAGTCACTCATGTTTATCGGTTCCGTGGCCGCAGCAGCCGTACTGTGGTACAGTGGGATTGGTATCATGGGAGGAACCATCACACTAGGTACCTATATGGCTTTCCTCGGCTACATGGGCAAGCTCTATGCTCCCGTGCAAATGGCGGCGACGCTGGGGCTCGCGATGCAGCCTTCAATGGCGGCGCTCAAGCGCATCAGAGAACTCTTCCAGCTTGCGGCAGAGGACGAAGATCCAAGTAGAATCACTACGGTGAGTTCACTGAAAGGCAGCATCGTATTTAGGAACGTTTCATTCGGCTACCGGGAAGGAGAAGAGGTGCTGCATGATATCAGCCTTTGCATCAAACCGGGTGAGACAGTCGCCATATGTGGGCCAAGCGGATCGGGAAAATCGACCATAATTCGACTCATATTGGGCCTATATAAATCAAATTCCGGAACCATAACAATCGACGGCTTCAACATAGACAATGTTGTTTTGAAGGGTTTGCGCGAGAGAATCGGGATCGTATCCCAGAACATTTTTCTTTTCAATGACACGATTAGAAACAACATCTGTTACACCAGTGAGAGGGCGGGTGTCCGGGGAGTGATAGAAGCGTCGAGAGTGGCCGGCGCCGATGAGTTCATAACCAAGCTCACACAAGGGTACGATACGCTTGTGGGGGAGAGGGGAATACAGCTATCTGGTGGACAGATACAGAGATTGGCTATTGCGAGAGCTGTGCTCAGCAATCCGGATGTGTTGATATTCGATGAGGCCACATGTCACTTGGATAGCGCCTCGGAGAAAGAGATAAGGAAGGACCTCAATGAGCTATTTAAGGGGAAAACAAGAATTATAATCACTCATCATCTAAAGGGGACGGATGAGATTGAAAGAATCTATATGTTGGAGAATGGAAGGATAGCCGGGATGTACAATGGATGTGGGGAGTTGCAGTCATAGGCTCGATTTTACTCCTTGGCCATACAGTGACCTCTCCTGAGCCCTATCCGGAAGCTGATCCAATCAAAAGCAGAGATTCCTGACTTTCCGAGCTCTCGGAGAACTGCTTGGCGAACTGCTGCGGAGTCAGGGCTCCGAACAAGCCGTAGGAGAGAGGCCTGTTGTACTGTGCGGAGTTTCTCTCCTAGGCTCGATTCGTGAGCTCCATAACCTTGGTTGTCATGGGTCGGTTAAAACCGGCCACCCGGGGTCGAATTAAAACCGGCCATCATTGGGTGTTTCGGCTATACCTGTTTCCTGAAGGAGGAAGCAGGTATGGCGAATGGACTCAAGATGGCTGTGAAACATGCGATTACGGAGCTTCTGGAGCGGGTGGGGCTGGTCCCATCGGCGGATTGCCCGGGAGCTTGGTGTTCATCGGGAAACGGTAGCGCGATACGAAGGGCTGCGTAAGTCAAAACCGGCCATTTCGACCCCCGGGTTCGACCCGCCGCCGCCCCCGTCCTGCGGGCGCAAGAGTTACTGCGAGTCCGTTGCCGATATCATTCGATCCAAGCTTGATCAAGGTCTCGAGGGCCGGCGTATCTTCCAGGACCTTCGGATCGAGACCGACTTCACGGGATCGTACTCCTCGGTCAAACGCTTCGTTCGCCGCCTCGGAGCGACGGTGCCGCTCCCGTTCCGGCGTATTGAATGTCCGCCCGGTGAAGAGGCGCAGGTTGACTTTGGGAGGGGCCCATGGGTGATCGAGGATGGGCGCAGGCGCCGGACGCATGTCTTTCGAATCACGCTGAGCCACTCGCGCAAGGGCTATAGCGAAGCGATCTACCGGCAGACGACGGACGGCTTCATCCGCTGCCTCGAGAACGCGTTCCGCCACTTCGGCGGTGTGCCGGCCGTTCTCGTCCCCGATTATGTGGCCGGCTACATAATCAGGGTTATGTTCCCGGCCCCGTTATGTTGCCCGGTCGGCGCAACTGTCGCTGTTCCATGGGGCAGTGCACGCGGCCGGGCACATAACGCCTACAGCGAACTCAGCCATGCGAGCAATGATGCATCGTCCTTCCAGACTCGGCGATGGTGGAGTGCCGCCGAAGAACTGAAAGTCGGCTCGCACGCACGCAAAGCGTTCTCTTTGGCTCTGAGCGACAGTTCGGCGTAGCGATTGGTTGTCTGGAGGTCGACATGACCGAGCCAGCCCCGAATAACGTTGATCTCCACCCCGGCTTCCAGCAAATGGACGGCAGCGGTGTGGCGGAAAAGGTGCGGAGTCACGCGTCGCTGGCGCGTACCCGGGACATCGAAGTCTCGGGCATGTCTTCGTACGATCTTGTAAATGCCGAAGCGGGTGAGCCCCGCGCCAGGGCGCGAACAGAAGACCGGCTGTCCAGGGGACTCCGGCTGCTCAGCTATCAGCATCCGCAGAAGGTTGACCGTCTCAGACCATAAGGGGCAGCTTCTCCATTTGTCTCCCTTCCCGTGGAGCCGCACGCGGGGCTGGGTGTCGAGCTCCAGGTCCCCGACTCTGAGATCTGCGACCTCTTGAGCGCGGGCCCCGGTGTTGTAGAGAAAAAGGAAGAGCGTGCGGTCTCGGACCGCATGGCGTCCCCGACACGGGAGCCGCCTGAGAATAGCCGATACTTCTTCCGGTTCCAGGAAGTATGTCTCGGGAGGGGGAGTGCGCTTGATGGGGATGGAGGCCACGCGCTGGCACGTATCGAGCATCTCGGGTATGCGAGTCGCAGCGTACTCGAAGAATGTCTGCATAGCGGCCAAGCGTTGGTTGCGGGTTCGGATGTGGTTGCCGCGAGCCTTTTCGAGATGAGCGAGAAAGGACACGACACGTTGACACGTGAGATCCTGGATAGCGAGCTTCGTGATAGGGCGACGGGCATCGGCGCAGACAAAGCCGAGGAAAAGCCGCAGCGCGTCCGCGTAACTGCGGACCGACGCCGGACGGAGTCCTTTCTGCACGGTCAGGTGATCTTCGAAGAATGAGCGCACCAGGGAACCGAGGGTGGAGGTCATTGCCGTTCTCCTTCCTGGAGCACGGGCTCCGCAAATGCCTCGAAGCGTCGGTTCGCCTCTCTGAGAAGACTCTCGGTCATCGTGAGATAGGTGGCAGTGGAGGTCACATCCACGTGCCCCAGGAAGGTGGCCAGCGCAAGGAGGCCAGCACCTGGATCGATGCCATCTCGGTACCAGCGCAGAAGGGTGCCAACGGCGAATGAGTGCCGCAGGTCATGGAGCCTCGGAGGTGAGATGCCCGTCGGGATCTGAAGCCCCAGCCGAGGAATCAGGGTATGGAAGGTCGCGCTCACCGTGCATGGATGGATCTCTCTGCCGTTCGTAAAGGAGAATGCCGGAGCATCGGAGGCGAAGGAACTCATTGGTCCTCTCGAGTCGAGATATTTTTGGATGGCGGCCCGCATCCGGGGCCCGAAGGGCACGAGCCGGTTCTTGTTGAACTTGGTGCCTCGGATCACCAGCAGCCCGCGCTCGAGGTCGGCATCGCCAATACGGAGGCGGCACACCTCGCCGACCCGCAAGCCGAGTCCGTAGAGGATCGCAAAGATGGTATAGTAAGTCGTTCCTCTGTTCAGTGCTCGTGGGTTGTCAGGGAGGCGGCGGGCCGCCTCGAGCAATCTCCGTGCGGTGGGCAAGTCGAAGATGAATGGAACCCGCTGCGATGTCTCCCTGCGGGATCGGGCGCGAACCGGGGAGTCGGTGACACGGCCCTGATCTCGCATCCAGTCGAAGAGTCTCCGCACCGTGCAAAGGAGAAGGTTATAGCTGCGCGGTCGCGGACGATGTCGGGAGGCGAGGAAGCGGTCGATGAGTTCTGGAGTGACCTCGCTGAGGTCTTCGACTTCTTGGGCCGCGAGATACGAATCGAAACCCCGGAGCGCCTTCTCTTCATTATCGTATCGCCTGCCGAGTGCCCGCTTGTAGTCCACGAACCTCCGGATATCGTCGCCGAGAACGCTGTGAAAGCCTGTCCATTGGGATCTCATAGCGCTTCCTCCCCGTCTCCAAGAGCGACCTTGCGCAGGGTCTCGATTGCGACCTTGCCGTAGATCTGCGTTGAGGAAGGATGCCGGTGACCGACATAGTCTCCAATGGACTTGAGGGAGAACCCGGCATCCACCAACCTCTGCACGCAGGTGTGGCGGAGGGTGTGGGAACCTGGCCTTGGAACCTGAATGCCTGCCTTGCACAAGTAGTGACCGGCTCGGGCCGCGATGGCGGCGTCTCCGATTGGGCGAAACGGAGCCGCGCTTCGAAAGAAGAGCCGCCGATCAGACGACTCGGGGCGGCCGTTCTTGAGGTAAGCAACGATCGCCTCTCCAACCAGGGACGACAGTGGGTACGCAGTCGAATGACCGGCCTTGCGTTCCGGGACCCTGAGACGATCGTTACGCCAGTCGATGTCGTCCAGAGTCAAGGCCGCGATCTCTCTTGCCCGCAGCCCGTATGTCACGAGCAACAGGAGGATCGCGTAGTCTCTACGGCCTGTCACGGTTCGGCGATCGACTCCTTGGAGCACTCGGCGGACATCGTCCCAGCTGATGGACCGGGGAATGCCCGACAGCCGGAATCGCTGCGGATGCCCGACTACGGAACTGATGTCTCTTGTTAGAACCCGCTCACGATAGAGGTAGCGCAGAAAGACCCGGATCGTCCCGCAGGCGTTCCGGAGTCCGGACCACTCCAGGCGCTGTCCGTAATCCGTTACGAAGGCACTCAAAATCAATGGCGTGATGTGCGTGATATCATCCAGCTCGATCTGCTGCAGATAGGACTCGAATCGACGAAGGTAGTGGCGATAGTGGTGAAGCGAGGTCTCGCGCAGCCCCCGCTCGTTCCGTAGAAACTCGAAGAAGCCCGGAGCACACTCCAGGAACGGGTTCTCCGGCTTGTGGGGGCGCCCGAGACCGGAGTACCCCGGCACGAGAAGCCGCAGCATCTGCCGGATCGGGTTGCGGACACACTGGCCGACCTTCTCCTTCTGCTCCGCCGATGCCCTTCTCTTTGTGCGGGCCGCAACCCAGTCGCTGACGAACGCCTCCACATGGTCTGGAAGCTCTTCCATGCACGTCGCGCCGCGGGAACGCGCGAAGTCCCCGAACTGAACGACAACGGGAACCCGGTGAAGAACGGACCGTTGGGCGTAGCTGTTCGCGTGAAGCCACGTGACGTAGTCTTCGATCCCCTTCCCGATCCAGGAAGATCGAATCCGGTCCATCGTCTCTGGACGAACGTAATACACCTCCAGCATGACAACCTCCTCTCTGAAGGAGAAGTCATCATGCCACATCACCAGCGTTATGTGCCCGGCCGCGTGCACTGCCCCATGGAACAGCGACAGTTGCGCCGACCGGGCAACATAACGGGGCCGGGA
>Ga0265296_1001765_pt1 | contig 23585 bp, 24 predicted proteins | sample MunlanPumphouse1_FD_189073 | JGI IMG/M metagenome (GOLD analysis project Ga0265296, IMG submission 189073) | Groundwater microbial communities from a municipal landfill in Southern Ontario, Canada - Pumphouse #1 | ecosystem: Environmental > Aquatic > Deep subsurface > Groundwater | place... | reverse complement strand
TTGACAGTAAAGCTTTTTTGAGAATTTGAATATTCTTTTGTTGGTTGTTTCTCATAATGGCGGCTGGGTTATGCCTGCCATTATTATACCATGTTTATGGAGTATTTCAGAAGGTGATTATCTACGATGATATGGATGCAGCAATTTTGTATTTAGATAATCCAACTAATAAAACTTATCCCTATGTAAATATATGGGATTCAAATTCTAATGCTTTGCAATTCAGCGATAAAATTGAAGTTATTGGTTTTCCAAGTATTGGCGGTTCAACGATTACCTATACGTCCGGAGATTTTAGTGGATTTGGTAGTAATTCGGATGGTACACAGAATTATATTAAAACGATCGCACCATTAGAGCATGGTAATTCGGGAGGAGCTTCTTATGATGGAAGAGGTCAATTTATCGGAATTCCAACTATGGTAGTGGCCGGATCCTTAAATTCCCTAAGTTATATTTTGTCAGTTAATAGTATAAAAAATTGATTATCAGGTATTTTAGGAAATAGCTATCAACAAGAAGTAATAAAAAATCAACCAAGTGTTGCGGAGACAACAACCAACATTCAGAGTGATATCACGCCTCCTAATATAACTAACTTTAATGTAGAGTTTTTAAAAGCTATAAAAAATAGTGATGGCCAAGAAGAACTAACGAACGCTGGAACTAGTTGGCAACCAAATTATGTTATTGATAAATATAATAAAATTGGATTCGCTTTAAGAGGAGCGAAAGATGATGAAAGTGGTGTTGACGGATATTATTATTATTTCGGTATGAATCTTAATATAAATCCGATTGTGCGGGGTGAATATGTAAAATACGAGAAAGAATATCAAGAACTGCCAAAATCATTTATGCTCGATAAAGAAGGTAGCTATTATCTAATAGTGTCAGTTAAAGATAAGGCGGGTAATGCGTCTGCACCTTTTATAGCGGTCTATAATTATGAGAAAGATTATTATAAGAAAATAAAATACCTCTCTTTCTATAGCGATAGTGGCTACAATAAAAATCTTGGAATGTATGATTTTAATTTTATTGAAGACCCAAACGAATATATAGGAAATGGATTATGGCAGAGATATTATAATGATTTTGACGATGGATTAACCTGCAAAACGAGGCTAAAAAATATTTATGTTGAATGGAATTATTCAGATAATATTGATAATAATGGCAGTGTTGTAAAATTAATAAATAAGGAAAATTTGGCAAAAATAGAAATGGGAAAAATAGTTAAAAACAATAGATTTTCAATTACAAAAATTAATATTGGAGACAGGATTCGTTCTACTATGGAAGTTTGTAATAATAATTTTTGCTGGGGAGAAATTCTTCAGCCAAATGATAAAGTCAATTATAATTTATATATTAAACCGTCACTTCAGAATAATGAACTTTTCAACAAACATAAAATATTGAATTTAATTTATGATACCAGCTTGAATGAAGACATCACCTGCATAAGTAAATACGACATTCATAATAAAATTAATAAACTCAATTACAATTTTGACAATGCACTCAATTTTTTTCATCGCGATGTAAAATATAATTCATTAAAAAAGGTTGAAACTGATTATAATATTAGTAATAAATTAAAAGGACAAATTTTATTACAAGTTGAATCCCACGGCGAGGCTTGGTATGTTAATCCTTCTGATGGCAAGCGCTACTACATGAAAGATGGTCCAACCGCATACGAAATGATGCGCCGGTTTGGTTTAGGCATTTCTAACGCCAACTTGGCTAGATTGCCCCAGGAAGGTGAAAATAAGAGCTATCCGACTACTCTAAATTATCTTAAGGGCAAAATACTGCTTCAAGTTGAGGCACGCGGTGAGGCTTGGTATGTACATCCTAAAACGGGTATTCGGTACTACATGAAAGACGGCGAGGCGGCTTATAATTTAATGCGTTACCATAGTTTGGGTATTACTAATAGTGATTTAAGCAAGATTCCCGAAGGGAGTTTATAAAAATTGTGGCCCAAATTAAAAGTAATAAAAATAAACATTATGATTGGATAGTTCGTCCACATTGACTCGTGAATGCAGTGAGTAAATTTTAATCAAATGTAACCACTTCGAACTAAATGGAAGACAAACAATTCCAAAAAAGAATATCTGAAACAGTTAGAGATGTTTTTCCGCTTGACAGGGTGATCCCGGTCGAGACGGTGTATTCAATTTTCGCACAAGAATATAAGCGCACCAATAAAGTAGAAGATGTGGTTAATGTTGGCGATAAAGTCCAAGTTAAAGTTAAAGAGATTGATGATATGGGCAGAATCAATTTAACAATGAAAGAACTCTTGCCAAAACCAAATGGTTTTGTAGACCGCCCGCTAATTGACAGAGGTCCTCGCCCGCCTCGCCGCGATGTTAACCGTGGTGGAAGACGCGCAGGAAATTCTGGCAGACGTTAATATGAAAAAAGGCCACGGCCGGAATCGAACCGGCGATAAGAGTTTTGCAGACTCTCGCCTTACCACTTGGCGACGTGGCCATAAATCTCTTCTCAAATCTTTTCAGATTATATCCTATTGCTGTTAATTTTTCAATGGTTTGACTACTCTCTTTTTAGTTCATACCGTCCAAGCCAATTGTTTTCAAAGTTTCACGCACTGATTGATTATTTGTCGGCAACAATTTTAAATTTTGCCCATATTTTTTTTTCAAAGGCGTCAAAAATTCGTCTGCCCAAGAAGGGCTTAAAACCGCCACGCCAGTAAAATTAATTTCAACTATTTCTTTGGCATTTTTAGGCAATAAATACGATTGAGCCGCCAAAAACGCTTCCCGGCCGGACGGACGAGAAGTTAATATCAAACCGAATTTTTTTAATTCTACGCGCATATTTTTATAATTAAAATTTAATTAAAGCAAGAACGCCAGGAATAATAACCTTACCTGAATCAAGCTTTAAGCCGTAAGAGTCAATCTGGCAAACAGCCGCGCCAGAATAAAATTTCAAATAAAAATTATTTTCTACCACCACTTTTTTAACAAATTTCAAACCATTGCCGCGTTGTTCAGGAAAACGACCTGAAATAACTTTAGTAAAAGCTATTCGCAAGGCATCCTCATCATTTTTAACATCTGGCTTAACTCTTTTTATTGTTGCCAAAACACCTTGTCCTCTATCAGACAAAATAATTTCTCTGCCTGCTAAATCAATGTCAAAAACCAATCCTGCCACATCGCGCCAATTGCCCAAATTATGGTCAAAAGCATTATTTCCTATTTCTCCAACAATAGCTACCAATAAATAAGCGGCGTTCTCGCTGGTGATTTTTAACAAGTCGTGTAATAATTTTTCCAATCTCGCTTGAAATAAATCGCGTGTAGAGCATAAAGTGTCAAACCCAAGAAACTGCGAGTTTCCGGAACATGCCCAATTAATTTGCTTGCCTAAAAAAGAATCCTCCTTCATATTTTTCTTATAACAAAAATAAAAAACTTTAGGCGGTTTACCTGTTTTATAGATTAAACCGTCCTCGCTTAATTTTTTAAGATGACGAAAAACACCAGAGGCATTAAGCTGGAAATAATTAACTATCTCAACAGCCTTACTACCAGAATTAGCTTCAAGATACTCTAAAATTTGTTCTTTTCTCTTATTGTCTCTCATACATTATATATAGTATATAATATATATAGATAATTGTCAAATATTGAGTGATTTGGCAAATTAAAATACCGCTAATTTTCCAATGGCTTATACACCCAATACTTATACAACAAAAAATTCCATGACACCGCCAAAATAATTCCACTGACGCGCGTCAACAGATAATTATAGCCCGAACGTTCATTTAGAAAATACATCCAACCAACGGCAAATGTATAGTTCCAAATAGCCAACAAAACAAAATTGCGCCAACGTTTTAATGTACTGCCGCGCGCGCGAAAAGTGACGAACTTATTTAAGAAAAAAACATAATTTAAAATAATCGCCTGATTAACAATTACAGCCATTACCGGCCGCCAACCAAAAACCTCTTTAAATAAAATCAGAGTAAGTAAATCCAAAACAGTGCCGCTAAAACCAACGACGAAATAAAAGAAAAACTGACGCCGCGACACATTAAAATAATTTTTCAATTTCAATAGCATATTAACTAAGTATACCTAATAAGTTTTTCACGTTCAGGCATGTTTTTTAATCTGGCCGATGAAATAAGCGAATTCTTTTCTATTATTTTGATTGAATTTTGTTCACCGTCTTCCAACATAGACTAAATAAAAAAATTAAAAAATAAATTTATACACCCGACCGCGTTTTTCCTTGTCTTCTTCGCCTCTTTCAAATAATCCTTTAAAAAAAATTTCAGGCATATAGCTGTATTTTAAATTTCTTAGAGCAAAGAATGAATCAAAAATACTATTATTTGGTTACGCAAAAAATAATATCACGAAATTCACTAATTGGCAATAAATTTTAAATCCCCACGAGAATGTGGATTTTAATTTAATATATTTCCATTTTCAACCGCTTGACTCCAAACCGCATCAATTCCTGACGCGGCGCGTCCATCCAAATATCAACGCGGCCATAACCGTATTTCTCATTCATCCTATCGCCAACAATAAAAATCTTGTCGCCAAAAAGCTCTGGAAATTTTACCTGTGCGCCAAAAGGCAGCCAATTGGCAGCAAGCATACCATCATGCACGCGGCCGCCATTTGCAGCTATAAAAGGCGTGTTATCTGTTTGGTCCGGAGTGCTGGAATAAACAGTAACCACTGTATTAACCACTTTACGAGGACTCCTCGCGCCTGAAATTGGCAAAGCAATGTTTTGCTCTATCTTGTTATTTATAACCGCATTTAAAGCCACTGCCGCACGAGGATAAGCAGAGTCAACAAAAATACCAAATACCAGCAAAAAAATGGCTAACTTATAATAAAAATTAAATTTTAAGGTTTGATTTTTACTCATATTAAGCATATTAAGCTAATTTAAGCTAAAAAATATCAGTAATCGGCTTAAATAAAACAAAAAACCCATTTACAGGATTTATGGCAAGAGTATAGCACATTTTTGGACTTTTGTCAATAGTCCCCACCCTTTAATATTGTTCAGACATTCAGATTCAAAAAGACAATTATTGGACAGTCCAGAGTTCCAAAATCAATATGGACATCACACTATGAAACTACATCAAGAATTTATTAGTGTGGATGAGTTGCTCGTGTTTCATAGTGTGATGTCCATAGGTATCCATTTTTAATTGTAAAAACTCATCCCAAATGTTAGAATAAAACCACTTATGTCTACTTTTTCCAACCAACACATTCTTTCCCCGCAAAATTGGAGAAACAAAAACAGACCGGAAAAACCGCGCCGCAGGAAAGAAACCAAGCAATCCAAAAATTTTATGAAAAAAAAAATCTTTACAACAAAAAGGGTTATTAAGACAGTTTTATTGTTATTTGTTTTAACATGGCTCGCAGGCACCATTATTATTGCATGGGCTTCACGCGATTTGCCAGACCCTAACAAGTTGATTGAGCGCTCTATCGCCCAAAGCACCAAAATATACGACCGCACAGGCGAACATTTGCTTTATGAGGTCTACAACAATAAAAAACGCACTTTGGTGGAACTGGCGGACATTCCTGAATACGCGCGTTGGGCAACTATTTTAGTTGAAGATAAAAACTTTTACCAGCACAAAGGCGTGGCTTGGCTTTCAATTATTCGCGCGTTTGTTAATAATATATTTGGTCGGCGCGTAGGTTCTGGCGGCGCGTCAACATTAACTCAACAATTTATTAAAAATGCGATTCTCACCAATGAACACAGCTACATCAGAAAAATCAAAGAAGCCCTGCTGGCGCGTCAAATTGAAAAAAAATATTCCAAAGATGATATCTTAAAAATGTATTTCAACGAAATCCCTTATGGTTCTTCCAATTACGGAATAGAAGCTGCCAGTCAAAGCTATTTTGGCAAATCAATAAAAGATGCGACAATCGGCGAGGCAGCCGCATTAGCATCTTTGCCGCAAGCTCCAACCAAATATTTAAACAACCTTGATAAATTAAAAACACGCCGCGATTTCATTTTGGATTTGCTTCAAGAAAACAACAAAATTGGGGCGGAGGAAGCTGCCGCGGCCAAAAAAGAATTATTGGTTATTAAAAAAGGTTCTGGCGCTTTGGTTGCTCCGCATTTTGTCTTATACATTAAAGAATTAGTGACTGAAAAATATGGCGAAAAAATGATTGAAACGGGCGGATTAAAAATTATTACAACTTTGGATTATGATTTGCAAAAAATTGCGGAGGAAGAAATAACAGCGGCTGCTGAAAAAAACGCAAAAAAATACAAGGCAAATAATGCCGCTTTAGTTTCTATTGACCCAAAAACAGGACAAATTTTAGCCATGGTCGGCTCAAAGGATTTTAATGATGATACTATTGATGGACAAGTAAATGTTGCTTTGCGCCCGCGTCAACCTGGTTCATCTTTTAAACCAATTGTCTATGCCGCGGCTTTTGCCAAAGGTTTTACGCCAGATACTAAAATTTATGATGTGGAGACGATTTTTAAGACCGAAATCAAGAATTTTACTCCGCGAGATTATGATTTAAAAGAAAGAGGACCAGTGACTTTGCGCCAAGCATTAGCCGGCTCTTTAAACATCCCCGCTGTCAAAATGCTATATCTTACAGGTATTGATAATGTTTTGGATCTGGCGGAAAATCTTGGTTATACAACTCTTGTTGATAGAAGCCGTTTTGGCTTGGCTCTTGTGCTTGGCGGGGCAGAAGTAAAATTATTAGAACACACAAATGCTTTTGCCGCGTTGTCTCGCGAAGGACAAGCGATGCCCTATTCTTCCATTTTAGAAATCCGAGACGCTAATGGCGCCGTGCTTGAAAAATGGGAACAGCCGCGCGCGACAGAAGTCTTACCAGCGCAAGCTGTACGACGTTTAATAGATGTTATGAGCGATAATAACGCCCGCGCGTATATCTTTGGTGAAAAAAATCCTTTGACGCTCCCTAATAGGCCCGCAGCCGCTAAAACAGGCACTACTGATAATTGGATAGACGGTTGGACTATGGGATTCACGCCGAATTTGGTAACAGGTGTTTGGGTTGGCAATAATAACAACAAAGAAATGGCGCGCGGAGCCGATGGTGTTTATACTGCCGCGCCAATCTGGCACAATTTTATGGCGCGCGCGTTAAAAGACAAGCCAGTTGAAAATTTCACGCCGCCAGACACTTATCCCGCTGATTTAAAACCAATTCTTTTGGGACAAGGGTTAGGCGAGGTTTCCTTAGGCGTAAATCGCTTAAATAATAAACGATCAACATCATCAACACCACAGGAGTTGATAGAATACCGCACATATCGCGAGCCGCATTCCATTCTATTTTATTTGAATAAGGATGATATTTTAGGCCCTGCCATGCCAGACCCGTCCGTTGACCCGCAATTTTCAACTTGGGAAGAGGCTGTGAAAAATTGGTCTGTCAAACAAGGACTTACGTTTGATTTTGCTCCAGCCGAATACGATGACGAAGCAACTATTTCAGTTACAGCGCCACAGGTAAATATTATATCGCCAAGCAAAAATCAAACTATTGCTACACGGAATATGGAAGTTTCCTTACAAGTTACAAACGAGAGCGCAGTGAAAAAAATGTTTTATTATATTGATAATGAAATAGCGCTTGAAAAAATCGAGCCGCCTTTTAATGTTTCTCTGCGGCTCGCTGAAACATCGCGCGGTTTCCACTCGCTTAAAACGCGAGCGCTTGGCGCTGACGGGGTTTACAGCGACGCGACAGTTGATTTTAATTTAACTGCCGCGCAGGAAAAACCGACTATTGAATGGCTGTATCCATCTGATGGAGTGGTTTTGGAACAAACGTTTTTTCCTATTTCTTTAAAAATCAAAGTATATCAATTGGAAAAGATTAAAAAAATAACCTTGGCGCGGCAAAATAAAGATGGAAAAAAGGTCTTTGGTTCATTTGAAAATCCACAAGAAAAGATTTTATTGATTTCATGGAACAAAGCGCCAACAATAGGGGAATACACTCTCACATCGGAAATTACTGCGACAAATGACGAGACGTATCAAGGACAAGAAGTTAAAATGGTGATAAAATAAATGATTTTTAAAAAATAAAAACACTGTCAACGCGACAATGTTTTTTTATCTATATATATTTTTTGTTTTACTGCCTAATAGGCATAATAATATACAAATACCCATCGCGTCCTTTTGGTAAAAGAAGACAAGGAGAATCAGAAGAAATCAACTTGAGCAACCCTTCTTCAGCGCTCAAAGCTGATAAACCGTCTTGCAAATAGCGATAGTTTAATAAAATTTCATTATCCTCGCCATCAATACGCGACAATGTTTCACTTGTATGCTCGCCCAACTGCCCACTTGTTGAAGCAAAAGACGTTTTTTGCTCATTACCTCCTTTAATCTTTAAATTCACGCCGCTAATGCCAATATTAGAAAAAATACTGGCGGCCTTAATATGTTTAATCCATTCTGATATGGTAAAATCCACTGTTGTTTTAAACGTTGCTGGAATAATCTGGCGATAATCAGGATATTGTCCTTCAACCAAGCGAGAAAACACCTCTACAGTCCCATAAGAAAACAAAATCTGATTATCAGTAATAGTAATTTCCAATAGAGGGTTGCCTTCTAAATCATTGTGAAAGGTGGAAATAATTCTTAAAACCTCTTGCAGCGCGCGAGATGGAACAATCACATGTTTAGCAACTTTACTATATTTCTCGCCAATAGCGATTTTAATCTCTTTTTCAGCCAAACGATAACTGTCTGTTGCCGCAACAACTAAAAAACCCGGCTTATAATCTGGATTAAAATTAAAAAATACGCCGCATAATTCAGGCCTAGCTTCATTTTTAGACGCGGCAAACAAAACTTGCCTTGCAACATCTTTAAAATCATCAACTAAAACACCATAAATTGTTTCTTTTTCTATTTGCGGAATTAAAGGAAAATCAGCGGCAGGAATGCCCTTAATTAGTGTTTTATCACTATCAGATGTAGTAATTGAAAGACTGTTTTCTTTTGTCTCTATATCAATATTACAGGGAGAAAGAATAGATAAGTATTCATTAAAAAGACTTGATGGAACAGTATATTCTCCATCTTCATCAACCCTTGCTCTTACTTTGCAGTTAATTGCCATTTCAAGGTTTGTTGTTGTAAGTGTCACTATTTTATTTTCTATTTTTAAAAGAACATTGTTTAGAATTGGAAGAGAATTATTTTTAACAGATAAATGACTTACAATTTGTAGGGCTTGTGATAAATTTTCTTGGGTGCAAGAGAATTTCATATTAGTATTTTAATTAAAATATATATAGAATTAATAACAATAATAAGGGCTGTGGAAATGTGGATAAAGAAAAGTTTTTCTTTTGATATAGCGAAAATTAAACCGATTTTTATTAACAATGTCTGTGAATTGATGTGTGGAAAAGTAAGTAGTTTTACACAAGTGGAAAATTCTTTGTAAAAAACTGTGGAAAAGTGTTAAAGAAATACACAAGAAATGAAAGGGTTACGCATAGGTTTATTAAGGTTATATCCACAGAAGAAGGTAAAATATCAACAAGATTTAAACAATTTGTTAAAAAATTACACCGTGTATAATCGTTGTCTAATCTGATTGACTTCTTCCTTTGTGCGATAATTTTTTTCCATTTCCAATTCAATCTTTTTACAGGCATGCATAGCTGTTGTGTGATCTCTTCCGCCTAATTCCAAGCCAATGGCTGGAAAAGATGAGCGTAACTCATTGCGCATCAAAAACATCACAATTTGTCGTGGGTATGTCAATCTTTTATCTCTTTTACTGCTTAAAATTTCATCTATTTTAATATCAAAAAATTCAGTTGTAATTTTTAATATGTATTTAGGTGTGATTACTCTTTGAGAGGCGGAATCAGCAAGAGAAGCAATTAAGGAACGGACAATATCTTCATCAGGCATAGTATTTTTTAATTGAAAATAAGCCAAAATTTTATTTAAAGCGCCTTCTAATTCCCTAATATTATTTTGTATCGAACTAGCAATAATTGAGACCGTTTTTTCATTTAAAGCAAATCCTTTTTCTTGGCATTTTTGCTCTAAAATGGCCACTCTGGTTTCAAAATCAGGTGATGTCACATCCGCAATCATACCCATTTCAAAACGAGAGCGAAGGCGGTCTTCTAAAAGAGGAATGGCTTTTGGCGGACGGTCAGAAGTGATTACTACCTGTTTTCCAAGTTGATGTAGGGTATTGAATGTGTGGAAAAACGCTTCTTGTGTTTCTTGTTTGCCGGCAATAAACTGAATATCGTCAATTAAAAGTAAATCCGAGTTGCGATAAGTGTCTTGAAATACTTTGGCCTTGCCTGAGCGGATTGAGTGGATAAATTCGTTTGTAAATTGTTCTGAAGTGACATAAACCACCTTTTTTACCTTTTTTTGGAGCAAAAGTTCATTTCCAATTGCTTGGACTAAATGTGTTTTTCCTAAACCAGAACCGCCATAAATAAACAAAGGGTTATAGGCGAGGCCTGGTTGTGCGGCAACCGCTTGCGCCGCCGCATTAGCCAGTTCATTGCCTTTGCCAACAACAAAACTGGTAAAAGTGTGTCTTGGATTTAAATTAAAAGCATTAACTGCCTCTGAAATTTGGTTTGAAGAAGAAATTCGGTTAATTTTAGCTGTTTCTTGTGAAGTAAGATTTGTAACAATAGTATGTGATGTTTGCTGACTTATTTTTTTCATTTCTATTCTATATGTTAAAGACCGCAATGGACGGCCTGTAATTTTTTCTAATAATTTTAGTAAAGTTGGGTGAAACTTTTTTTCAAACCATGTTTTGTAAAAACTGCTTTGAACGCAAACGACAACAGCGTCATTTTCATAACTGCCAATAAATGTATTTTTGAACCAAGTGATAAAATTTGCGCGGCTGATAGAAAGTTCCAGTTCAGCCAGGGTTGCTTCCCAAATTTGTTCAGGAGACATAGTATAAGGGAATGAGAGGGATGCGCTTTTATTTTTTTTGCACCTGCCTGCCGGTCGGCGTGGACGCAGGTAATTATTCCGCAACGCAAAAAGAATAAAGGCACATCCAGAATAACGAAGTTTGTAATTCAAGAAAATTTAAGCAAAACTATTATAGTAGAAGTATAGCATGTGGATAGTTTTTATAAAATACCCGTTTGATTGTGTAAAAGTTATTAGATTGTGCACATACTGTGGAAAACTATTTTTGAGATAAAATTTGTGACAAGGTGTTTAGAAATAATTTTAATTAAAATTCGCTAATTTAAGCTAAAAAAATTACATAAATTCGCAAAAACTTTCTTTTTTAAGCCCAAATATGGTATGTTAATAAATGTGGATAAACTTTAATAAAATATGCCTAAAAGAACTTATCAACCTAAAAAGGCCTATCGTAAGAAAACACACGGATTTCTTTCACGGATGTCCTCCAGAACAGGCCGCGGCGTGTTGGCCAAAAGAAGAGTTAAAGGACGCAATAGGATTGCGGCATAGATATATGGTTATAGCCAAATACCATTTTGGCTGCAATTTTGTCAATTTCGCTTCAAAAACGTATTTGGCAACAGACCTATTATGCTTCAATTGGAAAATAGATTAAAAGCCAGCCGAGATTTTGACAGAGTGTGGAAAGTCGGCTGCTTTTTTAGTACTGCCAATTTAAAAATGAAAATCGCGCCAAATAAAAAAAATGTGTCGCGGTTTGGTTTTGTTGTGAGCACAAAAATCAGTAAATTGGCTGTGGTGAGAAACAGAATTAAAAGACAAGTAAGGGAAGTGTCGCGTTTGTTGATAAAAGATGGGCAAATAAAATGCGGGTTTGACGCGGTGATTTTGCTTGAACGCGGTTTGATAGACAAAAAAACAGAGATAATTAGTGTTGAGGTGAAAAAGATTTTTTCTTTGGCCGGGTTATTATGATAGGAATAAACAAACTGCTTGCTGTAAAAATTTTTCACGCGTTTGGCAACGCGCCTACCAAAGCAGTGCTGTTATTGATTATTTTTTATCAAAAAACATTATCACCTGACCACGGTCTTGGACGCGCAAAATATCCGCGCGGATTTTGCCGTTTCAAACCAACCTGCTCGGAATACAGTTTTGAGGCGATTAAAAAATACGGCTTGGCGCGCGGCGGGACAAAAGCGGTTTGGCGTGTTTTGCGATGCAATCCGTGGAGCAGAGGCGGTTGGGACCCTGTGGAGTAGGAGCGGATTCATATAATTTTTTGCGAGCGCGTTGTTGCAAAAATTCAAAAATATTGAAATTTCTATTTTATGCGGAGTAATGATATAATACATTAATCCAGATGGGTTTAATATAGTATAAAAATCCGGATTTAGTGTCAGTGAAATGATTAATATGACATGGGATTATACCAAGAAAAATTATAAAAAACAGGCCAGTGCCGATGTAATTTGGCGACTAGAGCGGCAGATTAATTATGGCGCGCCGGCCGGCAAATTGAAGCGCGCTGAATTGAAAAAATATTTATCTGTCTTGAATATACCCGCGGATAGAAAGGCATTTTTATTATTATTAGTATGGAACAAAAAGAAATTCTGACATTTTATCAAAAAAAGGTAATTGAGTTAATAGCTATAGAACCAAAACTGTCGGTTTTTTATTTAAGCGGTGGAACGGCTTTGGCAGGTGTTTATCTGTTTCATCGTTTTTCTGATGATTTGGATTTTTTCTCTTTTGAGCCGATATCCGTGCAATTTATCCATAGTATTGTAAATAGAATGAAAAAAAAATTGAGCGCGCGTTCAATGCGGTATGAACGCATTTTTGATCGCAGTTTATTTTTTTTGAAATTGAAGGATGAAGAATTAAAAATAGAGTTTACCCAATATCCGTTTAAACAATTATCAAAGGTAAAATTATGGCGCGGTGTTCGGGTGGACAGCTTGAGAGATATCGCCGCCAATAAATTGATGGCGCTTTTAGATCGTTTTGACCCCAAGGATTTTGTAGATTTATTTTTTTTGCTCCAGAAGTTTTCTTTAGAAAAAATTAAAAAAGATACTGAAAAAAAATTTGGTCTTAAAATTGATAATTTGTTTTTAGGCAGTGAATTGGCCAAAGCGCAAAGGATTAAAGCATTGCCGATTATGCTTCGGCCGTTAACGATTGCCGAAATGCAAAGTTTTTTTATTGAATTATCGCGGAAAGTAGGCGAGAATTTATTGGAATAATTTTGAGCGGTATGAAAATCATCTGTTCCTCATTCCCACTGATTGCGTGATGAGCGAAATATACTTTCTAATTATTCAACACTCTAAAATTATAAGTCTTGCGCGAATCTTGCGCGAATCTTGCGCGAACCGCAATTTTATGGTACATTACTAATGTAACCTAAAAACTTTAATCTCACGATATGTTTGTTCCCAAATATCAATTAACCGACAAAATTTTAACAAATCTTACTATCATAGCTGAAGCAAAAGGCATTATTGATCACGCCAAAATTTTGCCGCAACACGAATTACGGTTGCGCAGACAGGCAGTTATCCGCATGACCCACCACTCCACAGAGATTGAGGGCAACCAATTAAATATTCATCAAGTGGAAGCACTTTATGCTAAGAAAAAAATAGACGCGCCCGACAGGGATATTTATGAAGTGAAGAATTATCTTAATGCTTTGAAATTTATTGAAAAAACAGTGGCAGGAAAAAAATCAATTACTGAAAAAATAATATTGAAAATTCATAAATTAGTTACTGAAAAAACTTTAGCGCCGCAATTTAGCGGCCATTACCGCTCAGGCCCGATTTATGTGGTGCGTCGCCGTTTAGGGGCGCCTCAAGAAACTTTATACACTGGACCGGATGCCAAGCAAGTGTCAAAACTTATGGGAGAATTTGTAAATTGGTTAAAAGAGAGCGATGAAAAAAAAATAAACCCCGTGATAGCGGCGGCTGTGGCGCATTTGGAAATCGCGGCTATTCATCCGTTTAATGATGGCAATGGCCGTACTGCCAGAGCATTGGCAACTTTAATACTTTATCAGCGCGGATATGATTTTCGCCATTTGTTTGCCTTGGAAGATTATTATAATACCAACCGTTCGGCTTATTACGAAGCAATAAATACAGGTAAAAATTATAACGAGCGGCGAACAGATATTACCTCTTGGCTTGAATATTTTGTTAAAGGATTCAAAAAAGAAATTGATAGCGTGAAAGAAAAAATATTATCTTTATCAATCCGCGCTGTTAATGGAGAGATTAAGTCACAAATATATCTTACTCCTGTTCAGTTGAAAATCATTGATTTACTGGATCAAGTCGGCCGCGTTTCTTCAAAAGAAGTGAAAAATGTTCTTTCTTGTCCTCGTCGTACGGCGCAATTGCATTTGCAACGATTGAAGAAAATTAAAATGATTAAAGCGACAGGAAGGGGCAAGGCGACTACCTATGTGGCAAACCAATAACCAAAAAAAGATTTTGTTTTTTATCCAGCGCCTTTTAGAATACCCCGCGGGAAGGCGCTGGATTTTTTAAAATCCCATCACGCCGAGTTGATTTTAATAATTTTATGTCTTCCCGCGCGCCCTGAGATAATTTTTATTTCATCTTTTGACACCCGATATTCCGCAGCCAAAAATTTCAAGAGCTCCTCGTTGGCCTTGCTTTTTTCCGGCGGAGCAGCCACTTTTATTTTAATTGTGCCGTCAGACAACACTCCGACTGACTCGGTTTTTCCAGCTCTCGGTTGAATTTTAACTTTGATAATCATGCTGTAATTATTGGTTTAGTCGCCAAATACTATTTTTGGCTACAGACCCCTTGTATGGACATCACACTATGAAACTGCACTCCAAGAATTTACATATTTGCCAATATCGACTGCCTTTCACAAAAATATTTAATCGCCGTAGCTATGGCTACGCCTTTTAAATATTTTTGCTCCAAGCCAGCCGATATTGCCAAATCTGAAAATCTTAAGTGCAGTTTCATAGTGTGATGTCCATAGTTTGTTTTAACACTGCCATTACTTTGCGGTTTAGTAAAGATTGGGCGATAAAATCTTGAATTTCCGGATTTTCCAACCGTTCATCAATATGTTCGTTTTCTTTGTACAGTTCCCTTACTCTGGTTTTTTCTTCTTTAAATTCTTCCGGGCTGATATTAATTTTTTCTTCTTTGGCAATTTTTTTTAATACCAAAGCTGTTTTGGCTCTTTCTTCCGCGCCATTGCTAAAATCTTTGCTGATTTCTTCTTCGGTTTTTTTTAAATTTCGCAAATAATCCTCAAAAGAAACGCCCTGTTCTTGCAAGCCTGCTTTAAGCTCGGCGAACATTTTTTGTTTTTCAGAGTTAATCAAGATTTCCGGAATTTCACCAAAAGAAGAATCATTAATCAGTTTTTGCAGCATTTCTATTTCAGTGCGCTGGTTTTCTTTTTGGTCTGCCTCATTTTGTAAATTTTTTTTGACCAAATTTTGTAAGTCAACCGTGGTTTTTTGTCCAAGTGTTTTGGCAAAATCATCATTCGTTTCCGCTATCTCGCGCTTGTGAACGGATTTAATTTTCACTTTAAAATCACCCTTTTTGCCTGCCAATGTTTTGTTGTAAAATTCAGTTGGGAATTCGTGAGAAAAATTTAATTCCTCGCCGGCTTTATGATTTAAAAGATTTTTAGTAAGGCCGGGCAAGTAAAAATTTTCATCCATATAAATAATATAGTTTTTACTCTGTCCGCCTTCCACAGGCACGCCAGCCATCAAAATATCCATATCCACTGCGACTTTGTCGGTTTTTTCAATTGCCCTGTCCACAGCAACCTCTTTGGCATTCATTTTTCTTAAATCAGTTATGACTTTTTCAATCTCCGCGCCGCTTATCTCTTTTTTCTTTTTCTCAATTTTAATTTTTTTCCAGTTGGGCAATTTTATTTCCGGCAAAAGAGAAACCTTGGCAATATAAATTAACGGATTTTCCGTGGCCAATTTTTGAACAGAAATTTCCGGCTGTCCGATTGTTTCCAAATTGTTTTCTTTTATTGCTTGATAAAAACTTTGGCGGATGATCTTTTCCGAGGCGATTTCCAAAAGCGCCATTTCGCCAACTTCTTTTCTAATTATGTCATACGGCGCCTTGCCAGGCCTAAAACCAGCGAAATTTTTGCTTTTGGCAATTTGTTCCGCCGCACAAGGCAATTCTTTTTTAAAATCTTCAAAAGGAATTTCTATTGTTAATTCTATTAAGGATTTTGGCAGTTGTTTGATTTCAACTTTCATAATTTAAAGATTAAAATATTGAATTACGAAAATGACGAATTTTGTGATTTAAGATTTAAAAGTTAGATAAAAAGTAATAATAGAATAAAACAAAAACCCCTCTTTGTCAAGAAAGGGGTTTTTGGAAGTAAAATTTTACTTCTTGGAAGGCATTATTTTAAACATGCCTGTGCCGCAAACAGGGCAAGTGCCCTTCATCGCTGGTCTGGTACCGCCGCCTTTAGCCGGCATAGTAACCTCTTTTGGCTCCTTCATTTCTCTTTTGGACTTGCATTTGACGCAATATGCTTCCATAGTTTTAAATTAGCGTTTTAACCGTATTGCACGTTTAAAACGATGAATTATTAGCTTATTTAAGCTATTTTCGACTCTACGGGTATATTATAGCACAATTAAAGGAAAGAGGCAAGGTTCTTGCGTTAAAAAACATTACGCTGTTATGGAGCGCTGTTTCATAGTGTGATGTCCATAAGCAATCTGTTTTGAAATTTTATTTTTACTTTTTTATCTTGCCAGCCAAGCGACAATTAAAAGCGCGACAATGTTTAATATTTTAATCATCGGATTGATTGCCGGACCTGCTGTGTCTTTGTAAGGGTCGCCGACAGTGTCTCCTGTAACAGCCGCTTGATGAGCAAAAGAGCCCTTGCCTCCATGATTGCCAGCTTCAATATATTTTTTGGCATTGTCCCAAGCCGCGCCGCCGGAAGTCATAGAAATCGCCACAAATAAACCTGTGATAATTGAACCCACAAGCAGACCGCCGAGAGCAAGAGGGCCGAGCAACCAGCCAACTAAAATAGGAGCAAAGACAGGCAGAAGCGCCGGCGCAATCATTGCGCGTAAAGCTCCTTTGGTAACAATATCAACCGCTTTGCTATAATCCGGCTTGGCCGTGCCCTCCATCAGTCCCGCAATTTCCTTAAATTGGCGGCGGACTTCTTCCACAACTTTTGTGGCAACTTTTCCAACCGCTTCCATTGCTAAAGCGCCAAAAAGATATGGCAGCATCCCGCCGATAAACAAACCAACTATAACGCGCGGATTTTCCAAATTGAAAATTAGTACTTTGCCGCGAATCAAAAATTCTTGCGTGTAGGCGCTAAACATAACTATAGCGGCCAAACCGGCTGAAGCAATTGCGTAACCCTTTGTAACCGCCTTAGTGGTGTTGCCAACAGCATCCAAAGGATCTGTGACAGCGCGCACTGATTCAGGTAATTTAGCCATTTCCGCGATGCCGCCGGCGTTATCGGTAATTGGACCGTAAGCGTCAATCGTCACAATAATACCGGTTAAAGAAAGCATACTCATTGCCGCCACAGCAATACCGTATAAACCCGCGTAGTGATAAGAGAGAAGAATCGCGGCGATAATAAAAATAACCGGCCATGCGGTGGATTTCATAGAAACAGCCAGTCCCGCGATGACATTGGTGCCGTGTCCGCCTTCCGATGCCTTGGCAATGGAACGGACAGGTTTGTTTTTGGTGGAAGTGTAGTAATCTGTAATCCAAACCATTAAAGCGGTGAGAATTAAACCAACCAAAGCCGCGCCATACAAATTACCTGTTATATTGGTTCCTTTGACAATCCATCTGGTTATAGGATAAAAAATAATAGCTGATAAAACAGCGGCCGCGATTAAACCCTTATACAACGCGCCCATGATGTTTTTGTTTTTACCTAATTTTATAAAGAAAATGCCAATAATAGAGGTTATAATGGAAGCCGCGCCGATTATCAAAGGATAAAAGACCAAATTAGAGGCATCTGGATATAAAAGGCGGCCTAAAAGCATCGCAGCCACGGCTGTGACAGCGTATGTTTCAAACAAATCAGCTGCCATACCTGCGCAATCTCCAACATTATCACCAACATTATCAGCGATAACAGCCGGATTTCTTGGGTCATCTTCTGGAATGCCTTTTTCAACTTTGCCAACTAAATCCGCTCCAACATCAGCCGCTTTGGTAAAAATGCCTCCGCCAAGGCGAGCAAAAACGGAAATTAAACTGCCGCCAAAGCTCAGACCAATTAAAGCGGTTAAATCGCGAGTAATGGCGTAAAAACCAGCAACGCCAAGAAGTCCCAAACCAACCACTAAAATACCTGTGACCGAGCCACCCTTAACAGCTAATGCCAAAGCTTTTTCCAATCCGTCTTTTGCCGCCTCAGCAGTGCGCACATTTGCCCTTACAGAGATGTTCATGCCGATATAACCAGCAAGCGCGCTTAAAGTGGCGCCAACGGCAAAGCCGGCTGCTATTTTGAAATTTAAAAATATCCACAAGATGAAAAAAACAATCAAACCTATCCACGCGACAGTTTTAGTTTGGCGGTTCAAGTAGGCCTTGGCGCCGTCTTGAATGGCCTTGGCAATGGCGTTCATCCGTTCATCGCCAGACGGCATCTTATTGATTGACAATATCATAAAGATGCCATAAGCAATGGCTATAATCGCTGCTAAAATAGAAAGAAGCAAAGGTGTAGGCATAAAATAAATTATTTTACATTAAATTACGAAATAGGCAAACCCTTTTCAAAAACTAATAAAAAGTATAGCAAAGAAATGAAATTAAAGCAATAATTGGATTTTGTTTTTTGCATGAAGCTGCTTATATGATAAAAAAAAGAAGCTTGTTATAAGCTTCTGTGATGCGGCGCGTATGAGATATTGGTAAAAAGAAGTTTTAAAGAAAGTAGGCAAGGATGCTGGGCAGAGAGAGGCAGGTTGTGGGAGCCGCGGGTAGAATTGGACTCCCTTTTTTGAGGTTGGAACTAAGGCATAGGCATAGCGGATTTTTGACCACGAAAGGAGAAAAGTGGTCGGCCGCTTTTTGCCTTTTTTACCTGTTCCTTGTTCGCGAGCCTGTCCCTGCCCAGCCAGCCGTTTTCTTTTAAAAACGTTTGGCTGAGCATGACATGCTCTAAAGAGCTACCTATAGACATCACATTCCAAAATAGAACTCCAAGACCTGCTAATTTGTCAATCTCAATTGCCTTTCAACAAAAAATTCATGAGCCGTATCTACTGATACGCCTCACAAATTTTTTGTCTCCAAGACAACTGATATTGCCAAATTTTCAAGCTCTTAAGTCCGATTTTGGAATTTGATGTCTATATTTATATTATACGGTTTTAAAAAAGTAAGCGCAAGTTTTTACAAGCGGTAAACTGTTGATAACTTTTTTAGCCATTTTTCGCTAATTTTAGCTTAAATTTTGTTGTGAAAGTTGCTTTGTCGCGAATTTTTTGTTATTATTCCTTTTGTCGCATGTCTAAATATAAACTAAAAACTTTTTTGTTTTTGTTAAAGTTTCTCGTTTTAATCAAACGAGGACTTCTTTATTTATTCTTTTTTATCTTTCGTCATTTTTTGGAAAAAACTGGTAAATTGATAGCTCATTTGATGATTTTTCCATTTTATAAATTGTATCTAAAATATTTTTTAACAGGCGGGCATTATTTCGGTTTGATTTTTAATCGCCGAGTTTTGTTCGCCATTATTTTGTTAATGAGCGTTTTTTTTATGGGGAGCGAGAGTAAAACGTACAGCTCCAATAAATATATTGGCGGACGAGGCAGTTTGTTGTTTCAATTTTTTTCGTCTGAAGAAAATAGCGAGTATATTGAAGAGGAAGTTTCTGTTAATATTCCTCAGACATTTCAACAAGGTTTGTCACCTGCTTTTTCTTCTTCTTTACCTTTATCAGGAGAGATTACCGCCCCTACTCAGGAATTTGTAAGTTACAATGAAAATTTAACTGGTTTGTCCGCGCCGCCCATTTTGCCGGGAGTGGAAATAGGCGGAAGGCGAGAGTTTATTAAATATGTTGTGCAGGCGGGAGACAGTATTCCTTTAATTGCTAAAAAATTTCAAATCAACCAAGAAACAATATTAATTGAAAATAAATTAACCGCCAAATCCATTATTAGACCTGGCGATGTTTTGACGATTTTACCGGTTTCTGGTGTAAGCCATAAGGTGCAAAAAGGAGATAGTTGGACCAAAATCGCGGCGGCCTATAAAGTTGACGCGCAAAAAATCATTGAATTTAATAACTTAAATGAAAAAGAATTGCCTGTTGGGGAGATTTTGGTTATTCCGGATGGTAAAAAAATAATTAGCAATAAGATAATGGCGGCGCGTTCCACTATTCGGCCAGGACAAATAAATGCCGCCCGTCCTTCTTCGGTTAGACCAATTGCAAGCGGCATGCTTTGGCCGACAATAGGAAGACGGATCAGCCAGTATTTTACTTGGCGGCATCCTGGTATAGACATACCTTCCCCAAAGGGAACCCCAATATATGTGTCTGATGATGGAGTGGTGGAAAAATCAGGTTGGAATGCCGGCGGTTATGGCTTTATGATTTTAATCAATCATGGCAATGGGATTAAAACCCGTTACGCGCATAATAGCAAGCTTTTCGCGCAGGTTGGCGATGATGTGCGCAAAGGAGACGTAATTTCTCTTATGGGTTCCACCGGCCGTTCAACCGGCTCGCATTTGCATTTTGAAGTCATTGTTGGCGGTGTGCGCGTGAATCCATTTTTGTATGTGAGATAAGTGGTCTATTATTTGTCAATAATTTAATTTCGTTCATTTTGTCCTCTGTATTGTATTGCCTCAGCCATTTGTTCCAGTTTTAAGTTTTCTTGCCCGGCCATATCCGCTATTGTTCTGCTAACTTTTAGCAAGCGATGGAACGCGCGGCCGGAAAGATGCATTTTTTGCCCGGCCTCTTTTAACAAAAGCAGGGCATCGTTTGGCAAGCGGCAAAATTTTTCTAACTCTTTCGGCCCCATTTCTGAGTTGGAAAAAATTTTTATATCTTGAAAGCGGAATAATTGTCTTTCTCTAGCCGCCCGCACTCGTTCGCGCGTTGCCGCGGAAGTTTCTCCTTGCGTAAAATCAGTTATTTTGGAAAATTCAACGCGCGGCATTTCCACTTGTAAATCAATCCTGTCTAAAATCGGTCCTGAAATCTTTTTTTGATATTTTGCAATGGCGATAGAAGAACAGACGCATTGTTTTTCCATATCATTGGCAAAACCGCATGGACAAGGATTTTGGCTGGCAATTAACATAAAGCGAGCTGGAAAAGTGAAAGAACTATTGATACGGGAGATAGTGATAATGCCGTCTTCCATTGGTTGGCGCAAACTTTCCAGAACGCCTCTGGGAAATTCCGGAAATTCGTCCAGAAATAAAACACCGCGGTGAGACAGCGTGATTTCTCCAGGTCGCGGTATTCTGCCGCCGCCAACTAAAGAAATTAGGGAAGCGCTGTGGTGCGGGCTTCTAAACGGCCGCGTTTGAATTAAAGGATTTTGCGCGGAAGTAAGTCCAGCGACTGAAAAAATTCTGGTTACTTCCAGAGATTCTTCTCGCGTCATCGGCGGCAAAATAGAAGGCAATGTTCTGGCTAAAAGAGTTTTGCCAGAGCCGGGCGGTCCTGAAAAAATTATATTATGACTGCCGCTCGCGGCGATTTCCAAAGCGCGTTTGGCATATTCCTGTCCGCGGATTTCCGACAGGTCGTGTTCAAAAAAAACTTGGGAAAAATTCGGCGCGTTGATTTCTTCCGTCCAAGGTTTTATCTCTTTCGCGTTTAAAAAATATTCAGCCAAGTCAATCAATTTTTTAATTGGATAAATTTGAATTTCTTTAACTAATCCAGCTTCAGCGGCATTGGCTTCCGGGACAAATAATTTTTTTATTCCTTTTTCTTTGGCCAAAATTGCGATTGGAAGCGCGCCTGTAATTCCGCGCAAGTTTCCATCCAAGGCCAGTTCGCCGGCAAATAAACTATCATTCAAATCAATTTCTTTTTTTAAGGACGATAAAATTATTCCGACTGCCATTGGCAAATCATAAGCCGCTCCTTCTTTTGGCAAGTCAGCCGGCGCCATATTTACCGTTATGCGGTAAGTTGATGGAAAATCCAAACCTGAATTTTTTATGGCCGCTCTAATTCTTTCTCTTGCTTCTTGAACAGATGTGTCTGGCAAGCCCACAATATTAAAAGAGGGGAATCCGCTGGAAATGTCTGTTTCCACCTCCACTAATTCCGAATTAAGGCCGTTTAAGGCCGCGGCTTGTATTTTGGTTAACATACTCCTCCTTGATAAGTAAGATAATGCCGGCGCCGATTAAAAGGTCGGCGAGATTAAAACGCGATATTGGCGCGAGGAAAAAATAATCTATGACATAGCCGCTTGCGGCGCGGTCAAAAAAATTGCTTAAAGCGCCTAAAATTATTGAAAGCCCTGCGCAAAAAGAAAAATATTTTTTTTGTTTGATTTTTTTTGCGCTCAAAACAATTATAGCCATAATAATGAGCGCGGAGATTGTTAAAATAATCGTTCGGCCGGCAAAAGGCATAGAAAAAGCCAAAAAATAATTTTTAAAAAAAGAAAAACCAAAAATGCGCGGGATTAAAAAAAATACCTGTTCGGTTTGATTTGAGATTAGGATTTTGAGCGCTCTATCCAGAACAAAAACCAAGATGATTAAAAAAAGAAAAAAGAAACGTTTCATGTTTGTAATTGTAGCAGAAAAAAATGTAAAATTCTAATGTGTTAAAAAATCCGCCTTGGCGAGGCGGATTTTAGCATATTTTTTTATATTTCTTGAGTAAGGAGTTTTTTACAAGTTACGCAGGCGGATGACGCTGGACGCGCCTGAAGCCGTTTTTCATCAATTGGTTTTTTGCAATATTTACAAATGCCATATGTGCCTTCTTCCGCGCGGTTGATGGCGGAGTCAACATCTTGCAGGTCTTTTTCAATAGTGCGTTCTAATGTCAAATATTCATTATAATTGGAAACCTCTTGGATATTTTCATCTTCTTCATCTCCGTAGTTCGGAAATTTGGCGTCAAAGTCCTCCGCGTTGTGGATGTTTCGTGTGGCAAATTTGTTAAGCTCATTTTCCAAACGGCTTTTTTCTTTCAAAAGCAAATCTTGGAATTTTATTAAAGTTTTTTTGTCCATAAATGTTCTAAAAGGAAATTATAAGTATATTATATAATAAGAATAGGGATTGGTCAAGCAGGCTATATTTAAAAATCGCCATTGATTAATGTCTTCTTTTTGAGTGGTTTTTTTATTGGCGTAGCGGACGTGTCAAGCAATTAGAAAATATCACCGAACACCAACCGTCTCTGCAATTAGATTTGCAACCGAGAAGTTAATTAATTTTCGACCCTTTTTTAATTCAATTTTTGGCTGACTCATTAACTCTGTCCA
>Ga0265296_1001764_pt1 | contig 23587 bp, 18 predicted proteins | sample MunlanPumphouse1_FD_189073 | JGI IMG/M metagenome (GOLD analysis project Ga0265296, IMG submission 189073) | Groundwater microbial communities from a municipal landfill in Southern Ontario, Canada - Pumphouse #1 | ecosystem: Environmental > Aquatic > Deep subsurface > Groundwater | place... | reverse complement strand
TTGTACGATCCGATTCGTGAGCACACGATCCGTCCACGCCGCGGGACGCGGCGTGATGATCGATCGCTAGCTTCCACGGGTTTCCGATCGCGATCGTGAGCTGCCGATCGGCGATCGTGGGGTTCGAACCGACGATCCGGAGCAGATCACGGGCGGCGTCGTGATCTGTACGCAGCGCGATCGTTTCGGCTTGGTTGGCCGAACGAATGAAGCGGAGCATGGGTTCGAACCGATCGTCGCTCCTCCGCGCAATACTTGCGAGATGCTCCTGAACCTCAATCTTCCGATTGAGGAGTTCTTGTTTCTTGGGGAGGTACTCGCTTTGCGTAAGCGTTCCATCGAGGACGAGGTTTAGGAGCAGGTTGAGTTTGGCGTTGAGGTCTGTGATCTCCTGCTCCCACCGTTGCGCGGAGGAGCGCTCGGCGTGGGCGGTGCTCTCCCGCTCGTTTTCGATCTCGCTGATGCACCACTCCGCCCACGCCGAGCACAACGCAACTGTTCGGAGGTGTTGGATGATCTGCTCTTGGATGACTTCCTCTCGCACGTACCTTTGGGAGCACGTACCGCGGCGCTTCGTGCAGCGGAGGTAGTTATGGCCTTTCTGGGTTTCGGTGGTGATGAGACAGGCGCACTCGCCACAGCGGAACGCGCCGCGGTACGTGTAGGGTTTGAGGGTGTTGGTCTTTGGTCTCCGTTTTGAGCACATCACCTCCTGGCACCGATCGAACAGTTGCGTCGTGATGATCGGCTCGTGCTTCCCCTCGTACAGTTCTCCTTTGTACCGAATGGCACCGTAGTAGATGGGGTTCTTGAGGAGGTACTGGATGTTCGAGATGGAGAGTGGTTGTCCGGAGTAGCCAACCAAGCCGAGGGAGTGGACTACCTCGCGAACCTTGGCGAGTGCAGCACCGCCAGAAGCGTACAACTCGAAGGCCTGCCGGATGAGGGGTGCTCTCGCGGGGTCTTGGTGGATGGTGTGAGCCACTTTGTCATTCAAGTACCCGATGGGAGCGAAGGCGGGCCAGATTCCATTCCGGAGCTTCTGGCGGATGCCGCGCTTGATGTTCTCCGAGAGGTTGTCCACGTAGTACTTGGATTGCCCGAACGCAATGGAGAGCATGAATTTCCCCTGCGGTGTGGGGTCAAACCAAAACGTGGGGAAGCGCAGCGTGGAGAGTTTGCAGAGATCAACGAGGTAGATGATCCGCCCACCGTCCACCGAATTGCGCGCGAGGCGGTCTGGGTGCCAGGAAAGAATCCCGTTCGCTTCTCCGCGCTCCACCATGGCGAGCATCTCCTCGAACACCGGACGTCCGGGCTCTTTCGCGGTGCGGGATTCCTCGAACTCGCGCACAATGGTGACCGCCTCGCGCGCCGCGAACTCTCGCAGCTCCACGCGCTGCGCTTCGATCGAGAGCACCTGCCGGTCTGCTTCGTCCGTACTCTTGCGAGCGTATAGGACAAACTGCAGGGGCACGTTGGGATGGTCGCGTTCGGGCAATCGCATACTCGCGTTGTGGCTCGGAACGATGCCGAGCGCGGATCGTCGGTTGCTCCGACCGGTGCGTCGGAGCTGCGGGGCATTCGCCCCGCCGAACCCCACGATCGCCGATCGGCAGCTCACGATCGCGATCGGAAACCCGTGGAAGCTAGCGATCGATCATCACGCCGCGTCCCGCGGCGTGGACGGATCGTGTGCTCACGAATCGGATCGTACAAAAATCCGGTGGGGGCGAGATTCGAACTCGCGAGACCCTTACGGGCCTACAGGTTTTCGAGACCTGCTCCTTCAACCACTCGGACACCCCACCATGACTTCGATACTACGTGCTTTGCGTACGGTTTTCAAGTCGGTCGCTCAACACCACCGCGATCGCGATGATCACCCAGAAGAGCAGCGCGAGGTCATTCTTGAAGTATGGAACGTCAACGAGACCGTGGATGAGGAGGACGAGCATCGCAGCGATGCTCGCAGCCGTAAGCCGTAAGCCGTAAGCCGTCAGTACGGTGCGGAAGAATTGATACAGCATTACGAGGAAAACGAGGAGACCAGCGAGGCCGAGTTCCACCCATACCGCGAGCAACACGTTGTGCGGGTAGAGGAAGATCTCGACGCGTGGGTCCTCATGGTACGGCGCGATCGCCTGCGGGTACCCCGCGAGGCCCGCGCCGCGGATCGGGTGGTCGCGGAGGAGCGCCCACGTCTCACGGTACTGCGACAGCCGCACCGACCCTGACCATGTTTGGAACGCGAGCTTTTGCACGAGCGGCGGGCCCCAATGGCGTTCGCCCTGGTACGGGAGCCATGCCGTGAGGAAGAGAGAGAGCGCGATCCATGCAACAACGATCGCCGCCGGCCATGCCGACATCCGCCGTCGGCTCGCCTCCTCCTTCCTACCACCGCGCGCACGCCACATGGACGCGACGAATACTGGAGCGACGGCCGCGAGCGCGACGATGGCGCCGGTGGATTTTGCGAAGGCGATCGCGAGGATGGAGAGGAGAGCGACGCTGACGAACGATGCTGTCATTGCGAGACGAGCGGCGCGAGGCGAAGCAATCTCGGTCTTTTCATGTCCGGGATTGCTTCGGCTGCGGCCTCGCAATGACAGAGGGACAGAGAGCGCCGCTCCGATGAACAGCGGTATGAGCGGCGCGAGGTAGAGTCCAACCGCATTCGGGTAGCCGAACACGCTCGTCGCGCGGAACTCTCCAGGCACAACCCAAGGGTGCGGCACACCGATCGGCCACCAGCGCTGCACGATCGCAAGCGCCGCGACGAGAAACGCACCGAGGGCGAGCGGTGCGATGACGTGGCGAGCGGTGTCGAGATCCTTCTGGAGTGCGCGCACCACCAAAAATAGCGCGACCGGTGCCACGAAGTACGCCTTCCAAATCCCCCATGCGCGCATGCCCGCGGGTGAACCGATTGCTGCGATTGCGGCGACGAGCATCCAGAGGAGCGGGAGCGCGATCCATGGATCGCGCCACCATATCCTGTCATTGCGAGGAGCTGCAAGCGACGAAGCAATCCCGTCCATGGGTGCACGTACACCGGGATTGCCGCACTCGCCTTCGGCTCGCTCGCAATGACGCTGGGGAACTGCTCGTCGTGCGATGAGAACGACTGCGAGCACGTACACCGCCGCTTCCGGAAATGTGAACGGCACCCCCGCGATGGAGAACCGCACGAGGTGCCCGAACGGGAGGAGGAAGAGGATGACGCCGAGCGCGAGGCGCGGCCGCACCCACGCAACGCACGCGAAGAGGATGAGCGCGAGGGCAATCATACTGAGCGTCACCGCGATGCGAGCGCGGTACGAACTACTGCGCGCGTCGGCGGGAGCGCGAGGATGAGGAGCGTGTAGACGATCGCGCCGAGGGCGATGCGCGGAATGAGTGGGATCGAGACGAGCGCGAGCGCGATCCCCATCACGACGCTCGCCGCGAACGCAGCGACTGCGGTGCGCGATGCGATTCGGAACCCACTCGCTGCCCGCACGACGGAGAACGTCATCGCAGCGATCGCGGTCTCGGAGGCGACCGTGAGCCACGCCGCACCCCAGTACGACCAGATCGGAATGGCGATGAGGTAGCCGGCGAGCGTGACAACCGCGACGATCGCGTACCCCCAGAGCATCCGCCGCTGCGCCCCCACCGCGACGACGCCGTACCCGAACGGCTGCCCGAGGAAGATGCCGACGAGCGCGAGCGCGAGCACGCCGAGCACGCCTCCGGACACCGCGAACTCACGCCCCGCAACGAGCGCCATGAGCGGCGTCCCGAGCGCGATCGCGCCCGCAGCGATCGGGAACCCGATGAGCGCGAGGCCATCGAACGTTCGCTGGAGTCGGTCGTGGAACCGCACGCGATCGTTCGCAACCCACGCCGCGGCGAGGAGCGGGAGCACGAGGCCCATGACCATGTGCGGGAACTGCGTGAGCACGTCGAGGAGCCGGTAGGGCGCGGCGTAGATCCCGACGTCCGTCGCTGGCTTGAGGAGTGAGAGGATGACCGCATCCGCGCGGAGGTACACGAGGTTGAAGAGGATGGAGAGCGCGATCGGCCACGAGCGCGAGAGGATATCGCGCCACACCGCGAGGTCGAATGCGAGGCGCACCGCGGTGTACCGACGCACGGCGGCGAAGGCGATCGAGAACATCACCACGTTCCCGAGCACCGTCGCCGCGATGATCGCCTGGAGTCCAAGGCCGCGCCACGCGGCGTACGCCACCACGGCGACGAGCACGCAGCGGCCGAGGACATCTGCGATGACGCTCATGCGCATGTCCGCCGCGACTTGGAACGGCGCCTGGAGAATCTGCGTGAGCACGATCGCGAGGAACGAGAACGTCGCGAGCGCGATCCCCGCACGCACCGCCGCGGAGTACGACGGGATGAGGAGCGCGACCCCAGCGGCGACCGTGAAGACGACGACGGCCGCGCAGAGTCGAATGGTGAAGATGTTGGAGAGGAGACGCGCGGCATCATCACGTAGGGGCGACCCTACGTGGTCGCCCGAAATGGGCGGGGATGGCACCCCGCCCCTACGTTCTCCCAACATCGTCGGCGCGAGGACGTTCAACCCCAAATCCACCGCGATGCCGAAGAGTTGGAGGTACGCCATGACCGTCGCGTACTCCCCGAACCCCGCGAGCCCGAGCGCGCGCGTGATGATCGCGATCGCCGCAACGCCGAGCGCAATGCTCGCGATCTTCCCGAGCACCTGAATCCCGGTCTGTGCGATGATGCGGCGTGATGTGGGCATTGGAGATGGGCGGTTGAGGGGCGCCCCTTTTCATGGTACAATGGAAATGCTGGGGTAGCCGATTTCGCGCAACTGAGCGAACGCGGTTGGAGCCCGAAACAAAAACGAAAAACCAACACGTACATGATCGCTGATACTGACCAATGCTCCTCGGCATCGCGTGTCTGCCGTACGCAGTACGGCTGGACGTGGTGCCGTTCGCAGATCCCCATGACCCCGAATCGCGGTGCGACCATCGCGTCTGCTGCGGCGTCCATCGCCGTCACGTTCGCGGTCGTCCTCACGGCGGCGTACGGCCTCTCGCTCCTCGAGCATCGCCTCGAGGAGGATTCGATGCGCACGGCGTTCCATGCCGCGCTCGGCATTCGCACTGCCCATGCCGCCCAATCTGCAGGAAACCTCCCGGTTTCCCGCAGTACACCTTTCCCTCCGCACGAGGACGCTCGATTTCGGCCTGCGCGCGTGAGCGAGCAAAGCTCTACGGCCCACGCGCTCGGCCTCAACCTTCGCTCTGATGTCGTCACTCCTCACGTTCGCGCTGCCATGGAATTACCATCGGCTCCATTATTGATCCGTTCTCAGCAAATGCCGGTGACCGTTCCCGCGGGTGCCCCAATCACGCTCACGTTCGGATTCAAGAATGGGAGCGAGCGATCGTGGGTGCGCGGTGCGGGGTCCACCGCGATCCTCGAACGCGCGGCGTCGAACGGCCCGAGCGTGCTCATGGCATCCTCATGGGTGGACACGATGCGCGCGACGTTCCAACGCGAGAGCGACATCCCGCCCGGCACGCTCGCGCTCTTCACCGCGGAGTTCCGCGCGCCGATTGATCCCGGCACGTACACCGATCGCTTCGTCCTCCGATCGCTCGACGGCACGACGTACGCAGGGAGCGAAACCGAGGTGACGATCGTCGCAGTCGAAGCTGCAAGCGCGAAGCTGCAAGCTCCAAGCTCCACGAATTTGAGCGTGTACGGTGCTCCATCTGCACTCGGGAGCGACGGTACGGATCCGAACTTCATCGCGTTCACGAAACGGTACGACGCGGAACCGCTCATGCGCGTCGGTATCGCGTACTTCGAACCGGAGGATGCGGCGTGGAATCCGCACCGCATCACCTCCGCGGGGCCATTCCGCGTGATGACGGAGGACGGCCACGAGGTGCTCCGCGCCCCCGCGGGAAGCGTCGTGAGCATTGACTACCGCCCGGGCACTTCTACGTACCACCTGAAGGTTGGCATGGAGTGGTACACGCTGAACCAGCCGGTGCGCATCGCGCCGGAGCAGGCGGGCGACCTCCTCGAACTCGCGTCGTACACGAAGCGGCTCCACTGGGAAGGGAACACGTCGGACAACCTCTTCCGCGGGACGCTCGAGATTCGGTACGTCCCGGACACCGAACGGCTCTGGGCGATCAACGAGCTCTCACTCGAGGAGTACCTCAAGGGCCTCGTCGAGACGAGCGATGATGCGCCCGCGGAGTTCCACAAGGCGCAGGTCATCGCCGCGCGGTCGTTCGCGCTCTACCACATCGAGCGCGGCGGGAAGTACAAGAAGGGGCAGTTCATCCTCACGAACTCCGCGAGCGACCAAGTGTACCGAGGCGCGAAGGCAGCAGCGCGCCGACCGAACCTCGTCGCCGCGGTGGAAGCGACGCGCGGGATCGTCGTGACATACGACGGCGACGTCGTTGTCACGCCGTACTACGCGCAATCCGACGGCCGCACGCGCACGTGGGAGCAGGTGTGGGGTGGGAAACCGAAAGCGTGGCTCGCGAGCGTCGCAGACCCGGTGTGCGAAGGGAAGCGGAAGATCGGCCACGGCGTCGGCATGCCGCAGCGCTGCGCGATGGAGCTCGCGGGTCAGGGATGGACATTCCAAGCGATCCTCAAGAACTACTACCAGGGCGTGGATCTCCGAAAAATCTACGAGTAATGCGCTCCGTGAGAGGAGCGACCTGCCCGATTCGGGCGGGTCTTTCGTTTGCGCTCAACCGTGCTGCCACCGGCTGCCGAGACCGCTAAAATACTCCCCCTTGCGTCGTTTCGAGCGGAGCGCAGCGGAGTCGAGAAATCTCGCAACGATGCGATCGAGGTCTCTCGGCTTCGCTCGAGACGACGCAGAAATTGAGCTTTTCAGTGGGCCGCCGCTTGACAAAAGCCGGCAAATCTGCTATAGATGTATCGCTGGCTGAGCGGATGCGCAGGCAATCCGATGTCCCGCTCGTTCACAATTCCTCACCCGACACGACAACGAAAGGAGGTTCCGGCGTGCTCAAGGTACTGTTCGCGTTCTCGAGAGTCGGTTTCGTCGTCCTCGTCGCGGGCTTCGCGGTATGGGGCATCTGGCGATTCGTGCGCCGCCGTCTCTACGGCGACCGCGCGATCGAGATCGCGCGCCGCGAGCGATCGCTCCGCGGCCGCGAACGCGCGGCGGAGCTCGAAAAACGAGACCTCGAGCTCAGGGCGCACGAGAATGCGCTCGAACGCGCCCGGTCGTTCCTCAGCGAGCGACGTCAGGAGCTTGAAGACGCAGAATTCGAGGCGCTCCTGCGGCTCCTCGACGCCGCGCACCCCGGACTTCATACGGAACGTTCGGAGCTGACGCGTTCGGAAATGATCCGCGCGCGGCTTCGCGCGAAAGCGGAAGGAAAATCACCTTCGGAATCCGATGAGGAAGAATCCAGCGGACCCACCAACCCGCGCGTGGAGCGCGAGGGAGAAGGAGCATGACGATGGCAATGAGGAAGCAGGGAGTGCACCTGATCGCAATCGCGCTGGCCGTCGGAGTGCTTTCGGCGTGCAGCATGCACGACGTCGCGGGCAACGAAGCGGCGATCCTCGAGACGTGCGATGGCGTGGAAGACAAGGTCTACCAGCCCGGCACGTACTTCTTCGCGCCGGTATGTCGCGAGCTCTACGAGTACAACGTCGGCACGCAGCTCCAGGTGCTCCGGAGTTGCGAGGGGAAGGGGGACTCGGACGCAAAGCGGTGCCTCGACGAACGTGACGAGGACTGTTTCAAGGTGAAGGTGAAGGGCGGGCAAGAGGTCTGCCTCGATCTCCGCACCGAGTACCAAATCAACTCCGCAACGCTCGTCGCGTTGCACCGGTCAGTGAAGGACAAGTACGAGTCCATCATCCTTCGACCAGCGGTCATCCGCGCGACGAAGAATCGCGCGACGCTCATGACCGCGGACGAGCTCTACGCGGACACGACGCAGGTCGCGCTCGAGAAGACGGTCGAGAAGGAGCTCCTCGATGACGACGATGTGAAGCGCGCTGGCATCGTCATCCACTCGTTCATCATCGAAGCCGTGCACCTCGACCCCGCATACGAGGTTGAGGTGAAGCAGAAGTCCGTCGCGCAGCAGAAGCGGCTCAAGGAAATCGAGCTCACGCTTGCTGCACAGGAGTCCGCGAAGCGCGCCGCCGCCGATGCGCAGACGACGGTCGAACAGACGCGTGCGACCGCGGAGGGCGAGAAAATCAAGGCGGTGAAGTCGGCGGAAGGCGAGCGCGACGCGGCGAAGCTGCGCGCCGAAGGCAAACTCGCCGAGGGCAAGGCGGAAGCGGAAATCGATCGCCTGAAGCGCGACGCGCTCTACGCCGGCGAAGGCGGCGCGTGGCGCGCGAAAATCGAAATCGCGAAAGCGCAGGCGGCGACCATGAAGGGGGTCCTCGAGGGAGTGCAGATCATCCCCGAAAACGCCGTCTTGCAACTCGTCGGGAGCGGTGCGCAGGTCGCTCCGGTGACGCCGACCGTTTCGGCAAGCAGGCCGCGGTAGCGAGGAGGCGTCCATGCGCTGGTACCGGCTGAAGTTCGTCGCCGCGCTCATCCTCCTCATCATCCTCGAGGAGGCGACGCCGTTCGTGCCGCTCATCGGCCTCGTGGTGCTCGCCGGGTGTTTCGCCCCGCGATGCTTCCTCGGGATCGCCCGTTGCCTGCTCCGGTACTACGACGCGAGGTACGGGACCTCGCTCTCGAGTCGCATACCGACGCACGCGGCGATCCGCAGCGCCCAGACCGAGTCGAGACGGAGCGGTCCCTGAGTTCTTTCGAGCGCCCCCCAATGTCCATCGGGGGGCGCTTTCTTTTTGTCTCGTGACTCAGTTGACGGTGCGCGCGGCGGACGCTACGCTCGCGATACGCCCCTTCCCACACGAAAGGAGATCCCATGCTCGGACACGAACGACCCGGCGTTGCGCTCACGTTCGAGGACCACGGCGGCGAGACCGGCATCGTCCCGCACCTCAGCGTCTCATGGGACGCGTACTGGGACATGGTGGACGAACTCATCGTCCGGGTCGCCCGCGACCCGGTGTGGCGGCCGAACCAGATCGTCGCGATTACGTTCGGCGGCATCCTCCCGGCTCGCGCGCTCAGCCAGACGCTCGGGGACGTCCCGGTCGCGTACTTCGCCGCCGAGAGCTACCGCCCGGCGCACGCCGGCGACGGCAGGTGCATGGAGCGCACGCGGCTCGTCTTCGCACGCGATCTCCTGAAGACGTCACCCGGATTCGGGGACCGCGTCCTCGTCGTTGACGACCTCATGGACACCGGCGTGACGAGCGAGAAGTGCGCCCAGTGGCTCCATCGGCACCCGACGTACGGCATGGACCTCTCGTGCCGTACCGCGTTCCTCTGGCGGAAGGTGCGCGCGCCATCACGGCCACGCGACCCCTCCGCTATCGTGATCGACACCGTCGAGAGCGTCGCCGTCCCGGGGAGGAGCGAACGGTTGCTCCCATGGATTGACCAACCGCTCGAAGCGGCGTACGCCGTCGCGAAGATTGACGCCATCGAAGCGCGCGTCCGAGCACGCAGCGCCGCGCCGCACCAGTGACGCACTACAGCGCCCCGACCCATCGGTCGGGGCGCAACACGTGCATCTCATTCCTCCTCCATAACCCCTCCCAACCTCCCCTTACCCTAAGGGGAGGAGAAAAGTCCCCCTCTTAGGGTAAGAGGGGGTGGGGGGGAGTTACGGGCAGAGCTCGGCTCATCCTGCCTACGCGGTCGTCGCAATGAATGTTTGCCACAAGGGGACGCCGCCCCCCTGTGCGACCCCCCGCTCGTTCCGGTCGCTCGGTCGGGCGGAGCCCTTCTTCCTCGCTCCCTCCACTCGCCCGTCGATTGTCACAACGAACTCCCTCACGCGGTCGTCGCAATCTTCTGGATGAGCGCGGCGTCCTTCTCGTGAAATTTTCTATCGAGGTCCGCCATGTCGAGGATGAGCTTCCGCACCTCGTGGGGGTCCGGCACCTGCTCGAGCGCGAACCGCTCCCGCGCGCCTGCGGTCTGCACGTAGACGTTCCCGTAGTTGAACGCCGTCGGGAACACCCCGCGCACATCCGAGGTGACGTCCTGCACGCGCCAGAGATCGAGCTCCGCGATCGTCCGCGCGAAGAGCCCGTGCTGCTCGATGTTCACGAGGCGGTCGTTCGTGACGACCCACATGTCGAGCTCGTAGTCGAGGAACATTGTGAAGAGGAGGAGCCACATGCCGAGCTCGTACGCCGATGCTGCGAGGACGAGCGCGGGGTACCCGATCGTGCTCGCGAGGATCTCCGGAAAATTCTCGCGGAGGAAGACGGCCATGCCGAACGGAATCGCCGCGAGGACACCGTACGCGACGACGCGCTTGAGCATCGTGATCCAGTGGCGCCGGAGCGCGATGATCTGCGTCTCGTACGGCTTCCGTTCGATGAGGCGGCCGAGGGTCATACGCGCGAGGTGGAGAACGCCGCTAGAGGCCAACCGAGCCGCTCCTGAACATCGCGCCGACATCCATCGCTCCGGTGATCGGCAGCGACCAATCCACGGACGCGAGGAGCCAGCCCGTCGTCCAGAGGATGAGCACCGTGCCGACGAGGAACGTGGTGAGCGCGAGGTAGTTCCCGAACGTGTACGTCCCGAACTTCACCATGTGTAGGACATCAATCCCGGCGAACGCGACGACGAGGAGCACGAAGAGCCCGTACGGGATGAGGAGGTGCCAGAGGAGGATGGTCATACTGCCGCACGCCGAGCGTACCGCGAAACCGCTCAGGGGAACAGCCGATCCGCGAGCGCCGCGAGCTTCTCGCGGACTTGCCATCGTTCGTGCATGCCGTTCCCAATCGCACGGACATCCGCTTCGTAGAGGACGCGCAGGAGTGTCCGGTGGAGCGGGAGCGGGAACCGATCGTGGAACTCCGCAATCGTGCGCTCCGCATCGGGCGTGCAGACGGCGGTGCCGTCGTCGCCGATCGTCGTCTCCTTGAGAATATCTCCGAGGAGTTCATCGTGGCGAATGAGGACGAGGATCTGCCGCTTCACCTCAGGGTCGAGCGCGCGAACTTTCGCGAGCTCCCGCTCCGCGGCGACGACGTTCGCGATTTCCTGTCCAGTCGCCGCCGCCTCAAACTTCCCGATGTCGTGGAGCCGCGCCGCGGTGCGCACGAGCGCTCGGTATTCCGGCGGGACGCCGAACTCCTCCGCGAACGCGATCGCATTCCGTTCTGCCTCGAGGAGGTGGCGCTGCAGCGTGAACTCGTGCGCCGCGGACGGCTGCGGGCGATCGAGGGGGGCGAGCGCTGCGGCGTCGTCGAGGAGATCCGCGAGCGTCCCGTACGGGTGCGCCGCGGCCTCTCGGGCATCGAACCCTTGGGGTGTGAAGAGGATCTCGCCGTCCGCGCGGACAATCGGCACGTACATGCCGGACTTCACGACCGCCGCTTTCGTCCGTTCGAGCACGTCGTCGAATGCATCCGCAGCGACTTCGTTCGTGAGGATGATCGCTCCGAGCTCGGAGTTCGGGATGCCGACGAAGCAGAGGTGGTGGATGTCGAGGCGATCCCGCGCCGGCGCTTCCTCGCCGTGGAACCGCGCGGCGGGATCGCCGCGACGCGGGTACACGAGCGCGACGCCGTGGTCGAACCACGCGTACTCCTCGTGGTACTCCGGATGCGCGAAGATGTCCGGGATGCGCATCGCCGCATCGTGCTCGCGAATGCGGAGCACATCCACGAAGAGCGGGAAGGAATCCGCTGTGCTCTCGATGCCGACCGTCTCCCCGCAGCAGTTCGCTTCCGCGAGAATCGCGGGGAGGACGTCAACGCTCGTGTAGTGGATGAGCGTCCCGGCGGGGAGTTGCGCGGTGCTGAGTTGGTGGTGCTCCACAGACGACCGGTTCGCCGCATCCGCACGGAGACGATCGTTCGGATCCTCAACGAACAACGCATCGAGGCGATCGCGGATGAGCCGCTCGAGCTCCGGCGCGGTGAGCGAGGTGAGGTCGAGGCGGCCATCGGTGAACGTCGGGTGCGTGAACTCCCGAGCGCCCGCGTGCGCGATCGGTACTGCTCGTCGGTCGCTGACGGCGTACCGAATGGAGCCGGCGATGCTCCACGACGCGGACTCCCGGAGCACCATCTCCAGCGTGATCGCCGCGCGGCGATCCGGTTCGGGGATCATGGTCCCGTAGGAATCCGCAAATCGCTTGATGAACGCCCACGCAGTTGCTGGATCATCGGCACCTGCGATGTGACTCACGAAACGGTCGCGCGTATCTCGATTCCCGAGGAACGACGCGATCTCGTCACCGCGTTCCCCGAGCAACGTGAGGAGCGCGTCGGGACGCCGCGCGAACGCAATGGCATGTTTGGAGAACGGCGTATCGCGTGCGGTGAGGAACGGGCACCGCGCCATGAGCTGCTCAGGGTCCTCGCGGAGTCGGAATGCGAGGAGGAGGACGCTGCTGTCCGGGCGCTCCGCCGCACTCCGCTCGCGTGCGCGTGCGTTCGGCCGCCGCTCGAGGCGCGGCCCCAGCGGCGCCCACACCGTCAAGAGTTCGCGGACGCGCTCCGGAGGACAGAACGGGATGAACGCGGCGATGCGATTCCACTGCGCATCCCCCGGCGTCTCCACCGCGTCTTTCCCGCTCGATGCTCTCACAAGGGGACGCTGCCCCCTGTGCGACCCCCATACTCCGCCTCGCAACGGGTCGGGCAAAGCCCTTCTTCCCGTTGCTCGGCTTCGTACTGGTTCCGGTAGGAAGGCGTCCGGCAACGCGTTGAGGAGCGTGTGGACGGTCCGAAAAACGCCGCGGCGGAGCGCATCGCCATCGAGTTGTCCCGCCATCGCCGCGAGCGCGCGCATGCCTCGCGATCGGTGGCGCGCGAAGAGTGCGCCGAACTCCGCAACGTGCTCCGCGCGTTCGGGCTCCGGGAGCTCGCTGAGGTGACTGGTTGGCGCGGTACCAATGTTCAGAGCTCGGAGCGCGAGTGCCGCGTCCGGAAACGCCGCGTACGGCATAACGCCCCGCGTGCGGTAGCGATCAATGTGACGGAGGAGGAGCGGCTGGAACTTCGAGGGGATGCACGCGATGAGGTACATGCGATCCTCCGGATGCTCGTCGGATCCGAACACGGCATCCACGATCCACCGCGCGGTTGCGCGATCCGCGTTCGCGAAGATGCGCGCGGGTCCGCCGTCCGTGATGGAGAGCGCGCGCTCGAGGTGCTCCGGTGCGACGGCCCGCAACGCCGGGAGGTGCTCCGCGAGATCCTTCGCGGTGCGCGAGGCGGTGATGGACGCGACGACGAAATCCGTCGGCGAAACCTCCGCGAGCCGACGGAGGAGCTCTCGCGTCGTCGCGCGCTCGCGCGGAGTCCGCGGCGGGGACGCGAACGCGGCCCACTCCGTCCACTCCTCCTGCCGGTCGCGAGGGCCGGTGACGCGGTTGTCGGCAATGGCCTCCTCCACGACCGCGAACCGTTCGGTTGGCGTGATCGCTGCGTCACCGTGGCCCACGAACGGGTGCTCGTTGATGGACTGCGCGAACGCGGCGATGGCGAGCGTGCGCACGCGCGGAGGCCCGAGGGCGCGCCGCGTCCTCGCAATGCGGCGCGTCTCCTCGTTGTGCGCCTTCCTCTCCCACCCGAGTTCATCGAAGATGTCGTAGGACCAGACCACCTTGTCCACCGGAACCTTTCGAATTTCCGCGACGTCGCGCCGGAGCGCATCGAGGGGTTCCCGAACGGCGCCGAGCGTGTCACGGAGCGCTGCGCGGATCATCGGCGTGAGGCGATCGGTGATGTCCGCGTCATCATGCGCGAGCGCATCGAGCGCAGTGAGCCGCGCGATGGGATCGCGCGGGAGCTCGCGCTCGAGGTGCGCGAATGCGACTTCCATCGCCGAACCGATCGTCGTGCGCGTGAGGAACCGCGCGAGCGCCGCGCGATTCGCGATCGCGTCCACTGGGTGCGCTGCGGCGAGTTGCTCCTCGCGCTCGCGCCGCTCCGCGGGCGTGAACGGGAATCGAGCGATCGCATCCGCTCCGGCCAGCAGCCCGTGCGCGATGACGGTGTCGAGGAGCGCTCGCGCGAGATCCGGGTGCTCCTCCGCGAGTTGTGGGAGGTACGGCGGGAGCACGTCCGGAGCATACGCCGCCGCGTGCCGAAAGATCTCCGCGCGGTCCTCCGATCGCAGCGCGAAGTGGTCGAGCTGCTGGAGTACCGCATTCACGTCAATGTCAAAGCACCGGAGGAGCGCATCGCGGCGCGCATCGGCGGTCGGCAACTTCGCAACCCCCGCGAGCACCGCATCCCGCGCATCGGAATCGAGCACGCCGAACGGCTCTCTCGGAGTCGCGACGAATGCGTCGCGGCTCAGACGACCGGCGCCTGGAGGAATCCATGCGAGCGCGGAGTGGAGTTCGCTGCGGGCGCTCGGCGGCGTCCAGTAGTTCCACACGTTGCCCGACGACGCGCCGGGCTTGAGCGAGCGCGCGTGCGCGAGGAACTCCCAGAGCGATTGATCCTCCGCGAAGTAGGAGGTGAGGCGATGGACGAGCTGTCCCTCAACCGACCGATGGCCGCGGATCTCCGGCGCGCGGAGGAGCGCCTCCGCATCGCGGAAATCGCGCGCCACCACCGTCACCCCCGCCACGTCAGGCGGGGGTGGCTCCGGAGGCGAGCCGAATTTCTCCCAGAGCGCGCGGAGGTGCTCCGTGCGGAGGACATCGGCGTGGAGCGCCTCGATCGCACGGAGCGGGTCGTGTTCCCGCTCGGGCGGCCGCTCCCGATCCGTTCCACCCGCACCGAACGTCGGCGCTCCGCGTTCCATATCAAAGGAGCGTTGCGGCTGTTGCCGGCATTGCGATCCCGAGGTGCGCGTACGCGCGCGTCGTCGCGACGCGGCCGCGCGGCGTGCGGTCGAGGAATCCGAGCTGGAGGAGGAACGGTTCGTAGACCTCTTCGATCGTCTCCGCATCCTCGGAGGTCGCCGCGGCGATCGTCGTGAGGCCGACCGGCCCGCCGCCGAACTTCTCCATGATCGTCGAGAGGATTCGGCGGTCCACGTCGTCGAGCCCGAGCGGGTCAACACCGAGCTGCGCGAGTGCGCGAACCGCGACATCGTGCCGGATCGTCCCGTCGCCCTTCACCTGCGCGTAGTCGCGGACACGCTTGAGCAACCGGTTCGCGATGCGCGGGGTCGCGCGTGCGCGGGACGCGATCTCCGCACGCGCGTCGTCCGCGAGCGCGACGCCAAGGATGCGCGCGGAGCGCGTGAGGATCGCCTCGATCTCCGCAGCCGCGTACGGTTCGAGGTGGAACGTGTGGCCGAACCGATCGCGGAGCGGCCCGGAGAGGAGCGACACGCGCGTCGTCGCGGCGACGAGCGTGAAGTGCGGGAGCTCGAGTCGCACCGTCCGCGCGGACGGACCCTTCCCGAGCACGAGGTCGAGCGCGTACTCCTCCATCGCGGGGTAGAGGACCTCCTCGATGATCTTCGGGAGCCGGTGGATCTCATCCACGAACAAGATGTCGCCGGGCTGGAGGTTCGTGAGGATCGCCGCGAGATCGCCCGCGCGTTCGAGCGCCGGGCCGGACGTCACGCGAATCCCGCACCCGAGCTCCTTCGCGACGATGTGCGCGAGGGTCGTCTTCCCGAGACCCGGTGCCCCGTGGAGGAGCACGTGCTCGAGCGACTCCTTTCGGCCGCCCGCCGCGGCAATCGCAATCGCGAGCGTCTCCTTCACCTTCGCCTGCCCGACGTACTCGCTGAACGACTGCGGACGCAACGTCGCATCGAGCGCGGCGTCATCGGCCTTCTCAGCTGGTGCAATCACGCGATCGGACATATGCATTCACAAGGGGCTTCGCCCCCTGTGCGACCCCCGTAATAATTTCGTCCGGTAGCGAGCAAAGCTCTACGGCCACCTCCCGAAATTATTACCCCCCAAACCGGCCCGCGGGCGCACGGTCACCCGCGAGCCGCTCGCAGCGCGCTCGCCCACCAGAGGAGTTGCGTGCACATGGCATCCGCCGGTTTCGAGAGCGACGCGAAGAGCTCATCGGCGCTTGCTCGGCCGAACGCCACTGGGAAGAAGCGATCGCCGGGGATATGCACGGCGTCCTTGATCGGCGCCATCTGGAGCTCGATGGCGTTGAGGCGCAGCTGTTCGACGGCGCGCGCCCCTCCGACGCTGCCGTAGCCAACGAATGCGACCGGCTTATTGTTCCACTCCTGGTACACCCAATCGAGCGCGTTCTTCAGCACGGCGGAGGTGCCGTGGTTGTACTCCGGCGTCACGATGACGAAGGCGTCCGCTCCGGCGATCTTGTTCGTGAAGCGCACGACCGCCTCCTGTCGGTACGGCTCTTTTTTAGACGACGGGCTGACGGATTCGCTGAAGAACGGCATGTCGTAGTCGCGCAGGTCGAGGACCTCAACGACCACACCTTCCCGCTTCGCCATCTCGCCCGCAATCCACGCAGCGGCCCGATCGCTGAAGCGCCCCTCGCGGGTGCTCCCGGCGATCACCGCGATGCGCAGTGGTGCGCTGTTCGTCATCATAAAACTTGCTCATGCCGCCGGCAGGACTCGAACCTGCACTCCGCTTACGCGGAAAGGGGTTTTAAATCCCTGGTGTCTCCCATTCCACCACGGCGGCGTGCGTCTCAACGATAGCAGGATGTACATCGCCCGCCCATAGCCGGAAATATGATCCGCCCGGCTCCGTGTGCAACGGAGCCGGGCGTTTTTCTACGTGATGGCGATCAGATGGAGGCCGCGCTGACGACGGCGTCCGCGGCGAGCGCCCTCCGCAGGCGGCGCTTCACCAGCGACGAGCACTGGAGGATGACGACGCCGTCCGAGGGGCGCGCCTCGATGAGAGCGATCTCGCCCCGCACGTCCATGTTGTCAATCCACTGCTCGATCCGATCCCAGAGCGCATAGGTAGCGCGCACGCGTGCGTCCCCAGTGAGCTTCGGACCATCGAGCGGCAGCGCGATGGACACGCGCGCCCTGCGGTGTCGCACTGGGGTGATCTGCTCCCCGACGAGCGACCGCACGATCGTGCGCTCGCGGTCCCGCGGACGCGACGAGAGGAACACCGGCTGCCGAGCGATGCGAACTGCGCCACCCGTTCCGTACGCCATGCGTCGTACCTCCGAAAAGGACGTGGACGAAAACGTGGCGCGCTCATTCGCGCCACATTTCCTACTCTACCGAACGGCCCGCCGGGTGTCAATGGGAGATGCACGCAACGCGAGGACTCCCCGGTGGTCATCGGGGAGTCCTCTTCTTCGGGTTCACGTAAATAACGTCAATGCGGGTAGGCGGAATCGAACCGCCGTCCTCTGATTGGCAACCAGATGTAATGGCCATTATACGATACCCGCTCATCGCTTCTCACGGTACGCCGAGCGGATCGCCTTCGTCAATGCGATGTATCACGCCGTCCACCCGGTGAATGCTCAGGCCCGCCGACCGAACGCGATGAGCCGCTGGACGCCCATCGCGGCGAGCGCGACGATGCGCCGACGACGCCAGAGCGAGGAGGCGAGGAGCGCACCGCTTCCTCCGCTGAGGAGCGCGTACTCGAGATCGTTCCGGAGCGGGGTCGGCGGCGGAGCGGCAGCGGCCGGATCACGTTTCTCCACCTTCGCCGCCACCAGAACATCCGCGGTGCCCCTCGCGAGCACGCGGTACCCCGCGCTCGTGCGGTGGAGGATGCCGGTCGCCTGCACGGCGTCGCCTCGCGCAATCGCCGCTGTCGGTGCAGCGTTCGCGGGGAGCGTGATGCGGAGCTCGTCGGTTCCGTCGTCAATCGCCACCACGCGTCCGCGAACCTCCACCACCTCTCCCTCGACCGCGACGAGTGCGCCGAGGCGCTCCGCGTTCACATCGCGCGCTTGCAATGGTTCCGGAATGATGGTCGCTCCCGTCCCGATCACGCGGACATCCGTCGCTGCCGCGATCCCGACGCGCAGGCCGCCGGTCACCTCGCGGAGCTCCCCGCGTACCTCCACGCGGTCGCCAATCGCGAGCGCGGGAATCGCGCGTTTCCCGACGTACACCTCAACGCCGCCGCCATCGTCCGCAATGTGGAACGTCTGCTGCCCGACGCTCCCGGGCGGTGCCGTCACCGTGCCGCGGACGATCACGTCGCTCCCGACCTCCGCATCGCGGAGATCCCCGAGCGCGAACGCGACGGCGGGAGCTGCGGTGCGTCGCCGCGACGGCTTCGACGATCGCACTGCGCTCACGGACGTCGGTGCCGCCGACCGGCGCGCCGCGGCGGTCGCAGCGTTCGGCAACGCGTCGTCCCCCGACTCCGTCAACGCCGCCGGCGACGCACGGACGACGATCTTCCGCTTCGCAATCGCCGCAGCGCCGCGCGCATCCGTCACCGTGAGCGCCACCGTGTACGTCCCCGCGCCCTCGTACACGTACCTCCCAATGGCGTCCGTCGCGACATCCGCTTCCGTTCGATCATCTCCGAAGTTCCAGAAGTACGCGATCGCCTCACGATCGGGGTCCACGCTGTCGGAACCGTCGAACGACACGACCGCGCCGGCTGATATCTCCGACGGCGCCGCGAACACCGCGTCCGGCGAACGGTTCGGTGCCGCAATGGCATTCGCCGCGTTCGGCGTCCGCTCCGTCGTCCACTGCCATCGGCCGTCGCTCGCTCGCGCCCACGCCGCGCCGTCCGCGGCCGCTCCCGAGTACTCGGCGACCGACGCCGCGCGCTCTGACCCGGGCTTGTACAGACGAATCGTCTCCCCACCGGTGTCATTGAGCGCGATGCCGGTCGTTGAGCGCGGGAGGATGAGGAACCCGCCCGCGGCAATGCCCGTCGTCCCATCCGTCGCGCCGATGACGTGCTCCGCACCGAGCTCGTCGCGGATGCGCCACCCGCGCACGTCCACCGGCTGTTGCCCGATGTTCGCGAGCTCCACGTACTCATCCGCTCGATCATCGCCCGGGGGATTCGGGTAGAGCTCGTTGAGGACGACGAGCGTCTGCGGCGCGGCGTTCGTCGCACGCGGTGCCGCGTCGCCCTCCGGTGGTGGCACGGCGCCGACAATGTTCGGCTGCCCGCGCGTTGGGCTCTCCGTCCGCACGAAGTCGAGGCGATCATCATCCGTATCCGCGCCATCCACGACGCGCGCGACCGATGCGGGATCCGCCGCCGTCGGCGCGTTGTCGCTCGCTTTCCCATCGTTCCAGTCACCGTACGTGACGGCGTCCACAATGTTCCCACTCGGGTTCTTCAGGACGATACGATCGCCGCTGTTGTTGAGCTGCCCTTTCGGCTTCGCAATGACGACGAAGCGCTGCTCGCCAATGCCGATCGCGCCGCTGAGCGCGGTGCGCGCCTCCGAGCCGTCTTCGATCGTCCAATCCGCGAGATTCACGGACTGCGGCCCGATGTTCACGAGCTCAATCCACTCATCACCCGCCGCGGGATCCGCAACGAACTCGTTGATGCGGAGGTGCGTCGGCGCCGGGAACGGCGATGTCGGCCGCGACGGTTCGACGAGCGCGTTCGTGTCCGTCGTCGCGGATGTCGTCGCGGTCTCCGCTGTCGTGGTGGTCGTCGTGGTGGTCGGCTGTTCCGTCGTCGGCGCAGTCGCCGTCGAGGTGCCATCGGTAGTCCCTGAGCCCGTCGAAGGGCTGCCGACGATCCCTGACTCCGAATCTGTAGGAGTCGGCACCACTGGGGGCGTTTCCGTTGGAGTGATGGTCGGTCGGGCCGCGGCGCTCGCGCCCTGCGGTGTTGGTGCCGCAGCAATCGCGAAGTCCGCGGCGTTGTCGTTCGTGTCTTGACCGTTGCCGCCCGCGCCCCCGGGTTTCCGCTCGAGCGACTGTCCGGACGTCGGATTCGGTGCCGCCGCGCCTTCCTTCGACGCGACGGTTCCGTACCCAACGAGGTCAACGACCGAACGCTGCCCATCCGACGCGGCAGGACCGTACAGCACCACCGTGTTGTCGTTCGCGAGCGAGGACTGCGTCGTGTACTTCTGATCCGCACTCGCGACGAACGCGCCGTCGGGGTGTGCGACGAGCACCGACGCATGCGCCGCGATGTCGAGCGCGGGGAACGTCGTCACGAGGTTCTCCTCGCGCGCACCGCTCCCGGTCCGCTTCGAAAGCCGCCACCCCTCGAGGTGTGCAGGGGTGGCGGTCGGGTTGTAGAGTTCGATGAATTCATCCTTCGCGCTCGCGCCGCCGACTTGGATCTCCGCAATGACGACGTGGTCGCCGTCACTCGCCATGGCCGGAAACGCCGCCGCGATGATGCCGACGAGCGCCAACCCCATGCTCACGCCGCGCATGCACATATACAACCACGTGAAGAGCGTCTCCTTACCATCGTAGCGGCGCGACGAAACGTCGGGTAGGGTAGACGTGCACGCCGGCGTGGCGAAATGGTAGACGCACTGGGTTTAGAACCCAGCGACCGCAAGGTCATGGAGGTTCAAATCCTCCCGCCGGCATGAGCGAACCGTGTGAGCGAATGACGGGAGCGAGCCACCTGCGTGGCTCGCGTGTGGGATTTGAAGCCCGGAGCGATGCCGAGCGACGCAGGCGGGCGAGCGAGGCCGCGAGGGCGTGGCCAGGTCGAGGAGACGGAAGCCGACGAGAGCCGAGGCCAAATCCTCCCGCCGGCATGAGCGGAGAGAGTGCTGAAAATGTCCAATCCTTGACAGTTGACAACCGCGTGAGAACCGTGGTATCCTGCGATGTTGCGGCGTGCGCCGCGACTGGAGGGTTCGCCCCTTCACAACCTGACGCTGGCCGCGCATTGCGCGCCGCCGGCAACCCGCTGAACCATCTCCTTTCTGCGTCATTCCGACCGAGGCCGAAGCCGAGTGGAGGAATCTCGATCCAATCGAGATCTCTCGACTCGCTTCGCTCGCTCGAGACGACGAAGGGTGGAGGTGGCAAGGCCGGAAAGGAGAACGACCGTGGACACGTTGACGTTCGAGCAGACAAGGGAATTCAAGGAGCACCAGGCGATCACGCACGGCGGGTGGAAGCTCGCCGGAGGCATCATCGTCCATCTCTGGCTCATCCTCTGCGCGTGGGCACTGAGCCGCTACGCGGCGGCGGAGCTCGAGCGTGTCATGACGGCGGGCTGGTCATACGCGACCGGCGGCGGAATCTTCACGATCGCGTTCATGCTCATGAACGGCGTGCTGTTCTCCCGGCAGCGCGCATGGCTCGCGCGATACTGGCGCAAGAACGTTTGCGGCCGCGTCGCGCGGTTCTGGCGTATGGACGGAGTGGACGATGGCGGTAGGGCGTGGAGTGATCTCCATTCCGCAACTCGCACGCGTACCGAGGACGCAGAGGAACGGTTCCAAACGCATCGCCTTGGAGATTTCCAACCAGCGCATCCACTCGCCATCTCGCTCCCACTCGGTGGATGGTTCACCTCGCCCATGATCATCACTCGAGATCGTGATGTGCAGAGCCACCTCGCGGGCTGGTCCGTGCGACTCCGCGCGATCCTCGACACCGGTGCGGTGATGGTCGAGGTGCGACACGCGGATCGCCGCTGGGACGTGGACGAACGCATCGTCTGCGACATCGGGAGCGCGCTCCGACACCTCGAGTTCGTCGCGATGGACACCATGCACGTACTCAATGGGAGCTGGTCGTGCATCATTGCGCACCTCGATAGCGCACTCGCCTACGCGACGCGCGAACGCGAGGAGCTCGTGCGGCGGCTCTCCCCCTTCTTCGATCCGCCTGGGAATATACCAACGGATCGGCAGTCCACCGCATTCGTCGAGGAGCAGGTGCGGCAGCGCGTCGCGGAGCGCGACGCAGCACGCGAAACAGTCGAACGCTACAAGTGGGAGTGGCTCCCCGCAGCGATCGCCGGGCGCGATGCAGCGCTCCATGCGCGGGCGGACGCGTGCAACTTCATCGAGATCGTTGCCATGGAGATCGAGGGCATGAGTCGTTTCAGTAGCACCATCGAGGGATTGGAAATCCTCGAGCGCTGCATGAAATGGCTCCACGATGCGGCGGAGCAGGGGTCCATGGTGCAGTCCCAGTTTCGGGATCGGCTCGCCGTCGTCCGCACGAAACTCGCGGAGAAGCGGAAGGCCGACCGCAGGCGGCACGGCCGGAAGGCGGACACGACGACGCCGTAGGGGCGACCCTACGTGGTCGCCCGCGGGCGGGGTGCGAGATCCCTCGCCTCTGCTCGGGACAGTATCCGCCCCTCCCCTACGTAATAACAAGAGCAACCACGAAGCCCTCGGTTCAACGCCGGGGGCTTCATCTTTTCCTTCGTATTTCACGGTGAGAGTAGCGTTCGCCAATCAACACCGGCTTCACGGAGAATCGAAGCGATGGTCCCACGCGGGAGGTCGCGACGGTGCGTGGGGATGACCGCACGGCGGCGGGTCACGGGATGTCGGAGGATCACGTGGCTCCCCGTCGTGTGGTCAATCTCGAATCCGATTCGCTGTAATGTTCGGGAGAGCTCCGGACCATTCATGGCCGGGAGCTTAGGCATACGATCGTAGCGGGCGATGCAACGGTCGTCGTCGTGCCCGACGCCGTCGCGCATGGATCGTTCCGACGAACGATCGTCCATCCGTCGGAATCGGCTCGCCGTGTTTCCGCAAACTCTCGAGGTACCCGGAGATCGCATCCTCCGCCATCCGCTCCGCCTCGCCGAGCGTCCGTCCGTACGTGACGCACCCGGGGAGGCTCGGAACGATCGCGGTGAACCCACCTTCAGGTTCCGAACGGAAGAGGACGTGGTAGGAGAGTCCGGTGGACATAGAGGTGCTTCAAGCGTAACATGAGCGCGTGCGCCGAGCAATTGACTCCGTGCGAACCGGTGAGGTACGGTGGTGTTCTCCGCCCCCAATCTTCGTATTCCAGTTTCGTATGGCGCAAACAACCGCAGACATTGCGAACGGTTCGTACCTGAAATTCAAGAGCGACATCGTCGCTGTCACGGAGTTCCAGCACGTGAATCCCGGGAAGGGGTCTGCGTTCGTGCGTGCGCGATTGAAGTCGTTGACGAACGGCAAGGTCGTTGAGCAGACGTGGAAAGCGGGCGAGCAACTCGAGTTCGTCGAAGTCCAGAAGCGGAAGATGCAGTACCTCTACAGCGATCCCACCGGCTTCACATTCATGGATCAGGAGACGTTCGATCAGGTGACGGTGAACCGGAACGTCCTCGAGGATCGCGCGGGGTACTTGAAGGAGGGACTCGAAGTCCACGTCGTCATGCACGAGGGGGCGCCGATTTCGGTCGAGCTCCCGAAGAAGGTGACGCTGAAGGTGACCGAGGCGTTTTCGGCGGTGCGCGGGGACACGAGCGGGAACGTGACGAAGGAGGTGACGCTCGAGACCGGCATCACGGCGCGCGTGCCCATGTTCATCAAGGAAGGAGAATCCATCGTCCTGAACACGGACACCGGTGCATACGTGGAGCGAGCGTGACCGTTCGGTAGCGAAACGCGCGGCGACCCGAAGGGGCCGCCGCGCGCTGCGTCATGCGTCGAG
>Ga0265296_1001763_pt1 | contig 23591 bp, 16 predicted proteins | sample MunlanPumphouse1_FD_189073 | JGI IMG/M metagenome (GOLD analysis project Ga0265296, IMG submission 189073) | Groundwater microbial communities from a municipal landfill in Southern Ontario, Canada - Pumphouse #1 | ecosystem: Environmental > Aquatic > Deep subsurface > Groundwater | place... | reverse complement strand
TGGCCCTTGCCGCCGCGGTTTTGCGCGCTAAATTCAGCCATTTTCATGCGCTTACCAAAACCGGAAGCCGAAACCGCCAATAAATCGGCGTCTTTTGCAACTATGTCCATCGAAACCACGTTGTCGCCCTTGCGCAGCGAAATACCCTTAACGCCGCCCGCCGATCTCCCCATCGGCCGGACCAGCTTCTCGGGAAAGCGGATCATCAGCCCCGTCTTGGTGCCCATGACAATTTCCTGTTTGCCGTCGGTTTCTTTTACCCAGCGCAGTTCATCTTCGCCTTTCAGCTTAATCGCCGCAATGCCGGTGCGGCGGATATTGGCAAATGCCTCCATGTCGGTTTTTTTAACAATGCCGTTGCGGGTTGCCATAAACAAAAATGTTTTTTCGTCAAAGTTCTTAGCCGAAATTGCGGCCGTAACCACCTCCCCCATCCCCAACTCCAAAACATTGGCAATCGATTGCCCTTTGCCGGCACGCGAGGCCTCGGGCAACTCATACGCTTTTATCTTGTAAACCTTGCCCTTGTTGGTAAAGAATAATAAATACGAGAGCGCCGTCGACACAAAAATTTTGTCGATTTCGTCTTCTTCGCGCGTGGCCATGCCCGCCACCCCGCGCCCGCCCCGCAGCTGCGCCTTAAACGCCGTCAGCGGCAGGCGCTTGATGTAGCCGTCGCGGGTCAAGAGCACCGCTACTTCTACGTCCTGGATTAATTCTTCCTCCGAAACATCGCCCACTTCGGCAATGATTTTGCTTCTTCTGTCGTCGCCGTATTTTTCTTTGACCTCATTCATTTCTTTCGCCACTACGCCCAAAATCTTTTTCTCATTGGACAAAAGTTCCTTCAGCTCCTTGATTTTGGATTTGGTGGCGCTGTATTCTTCGTCAATTTTGTGGCGCTCCAGCTGGGTTAAGCGTTGCAGTTTCAAATCCAAAATGGCCTGGGCCTGGAGGTCGGAAAGCTTGAAGCTTTTCATCAATCCGGTTTTGGCTTCGGCCGGATCTTTGCTTTTGCGAATCAGCGCGACAATTTTATCAATATTGGAAACCGCAATTAATAAGCCCTCTAAAATATGGGCTTGCTCTTCGGCCCTTTTCAGTTCGAATTTGGCGCGACGCGTAACCACTTTTTGGCGATGTTTAATATATTCTTGCAGCGCCTGCTTTAGGTTTAATTGCACCGGCACGCCGTCAACCAATGCCACCATGTTTACGCCAAAAGAAATTTGCAAATTGGTGTGCTTGAAAAGCTGGTTTAAAACAATGTTGACGTTGGCGTCACGGCGCGTTTCAATAAACATGCGCATCCCGTTGCGGTCGGACTCATCGCGCAAGTCCGAGATGCCCTTGATTTTTTTGTCTTTGACTAAATTAGCAATGTTCTCGATTAAGTCGGCCTTGTTAACCTGGTAAGGCAGTTCGGTAACAATAATGGCCTGTTTGCCGCCGCGGGTTTCCTCGATCAGCGTTTTGGCTCTTAATACAATTGATCCGCGCCCGGTTTCCAGCGCACTTTTAATTCCGGCTTTGCCGCAAATCAGCGCGCCGGTGGGAAAGTCCGGGCCTTTGATGTGTTTCATTAAATCCGCTACGGACATTTCGGGGTTTTCAATTAACGCGTTGATGCCGTCCGCCACCTCGGATAAGTTGTGCGGCGGGATATTGGTCGCCATCCCAACCGCAATGCCGGATGAGCCGTTAACCAAAAGGTTGGGGATGCGCGAGGGCAAAACCAGCGGCTCTTTTAGTGATTCGTCAAAGTTGGGGCCAAAATCCACCGTGTCTTTTTCAATGTCGGCCAGCATTTCGACTGCGATTTTTCCGAGGCGGGCCTCGGTGTATCTCATGGCTGCTGCGCTGTCCCCATCTACGCTGCCAAAGTTGCCCTGCCCATCTACCAGCAAATATCTTAGCGAAAAATCCTGCGCCATGCGCACCATGGACTCGTAAACCGCGCTGTCGCCGTGCGGATGATATTTTCCCAATGTTTCCCCGACGATCCTCGCGCTTTTTTTGTACGGCTTTCCCGGCTGCAATCCCAACTCATCCATCGCAAATAAAATGCGGCGGTGCACCGGCTTTAGTCCATCTCTCACATCCGGCAGTGCGCGGCCAACAATAACGCTCATCGAGTAGTCAATGTATGAGGACTTCATCTGCTCTTCGATCGGGGCCTCGATAATGGCTTTGGCGGTTTCTTTGGGCAGTGATGGTCCGCGGGTTTTTTTCTTCTCTACCACTTCTACTCCGGCAACGGTGATTTCGGGCTTTTCGCTGGCGGCTGGTTCTGGCGCGGCCGTTTCTTTTGGTGCGCGCTTTTTCGTCTCGTCCTTTGGCGTCGGCTTTGCCGCGCGTTTTTTTTCTTTTTTCTTCGGCGTCACAATTAATTCCTTTTCCGTTTCCTTTGCGGCCGCTTCGTCCCCCGGTTTATTGTCGAAACTTAATTCTTCCTGTTCAAAATCGTCGTCATAAGGCACGGGGTTACTCTTTCGGTTCGGGTTTATGAGATAATTTTAGCACAAATTGGGCCGAGGGAAAATGTAATCTTTCTGCGCGGCAGATGCATGCGGCGAGGGCTTTAGTCAAACCTCAAGGCGTTGTCTAGTTCGGAAAAAGTGCTCTCTGTCCTGTTCCTCTGCCAAGACGATCGCTTCATTAAAAACCGGGTCCGCGAAGCGCGTGGTTTTCAACCTTCCCGAAAATGTATCGCCCACTGCGGCAACAACCCGACGGGTTGTCGCTATGGCGCGCTGGTACCTTTGTCGTTCTTCATCTCCCTGCCGTGCAATAAAGGTACGGAGTTCCGTCTCAAGCGCCCGGCGGTTCCGACAAGATGACAAAGAAATCCCTTGTAAAGCCGCGTCCGTCTCCAGTAAAAATCCCATCCAGGCACTGTCCCTCTGTGCGGCACCGCAAGCAGCTTCTGCCAGGGGCTCTCCTGATAAAAATCGGCGAAAAACCAACCGCACGTCTTCAATCACAAACCGTTCCCTTCCTGCCAGCCTGGCGGTCTGTCTTAAATACATGTGTGCAAGGGGTTGTGCCAGGTTTACCGCCATATAGGGAAAAAATATTTTTGCGGTAAGTCGCAATGTGTTAAATTGTGTCGTCAACGATGGGAACGCGCGGTGCAAATAAATATGCCAAAGCTCGTGCTCAATCGCGATTTTTCTTTCTTTCGAGTTGAGCCCTGCCCAAAACTTTGGATTCAAAGAGAACAATACGTCCCCTTCCACGACCTCGACCAACGCGCTGTCGAAAAAGTTCCGAACAAAGCCAATATCCGACGCATCTTGCACCCCATTCACCATGGCTGATTGCGCCCTTGGATCTTGGTCGGTTACCAGCAAACGCGTCATTCTCTCGGTACGCAAAAAATCCACGACGGTTCGCGCGCCAGGATCCGTTGTGTTGAATGCTTCTTGGATTTCTGCCGCCGCCTGACGCCCCCGCTTGGTATTCACGCCAGCCTCAACCTTAATAATGTGGTCGGGAAGGACGCCTCCCCCTCTTGTTTTTTCATGCGTAACCCTTACTTGGGTTCGCCTTATTCCTTCGCGTAAAGTGGGCATGCCATATTATCGTGCGTTTTGCGTGCGGATTTCAGAAAAACTTGAGCCCCTTGGGGAAACGTGAAATTTTTTCTGTTATCTGTCGATAATAATATATGGGAGCATTCGAAATCACGCCGTTCCATAAAGTTCGATCTGAAGTTGCGCGGTGGCCCGCTTATTTAGTTGGGCAAGGTCGGCGCCCCAACATGCTGACTCTGGAAATTACTAAGCGCTGTACAAATCAATGCGCACATTGTACCAATAGCGCTTCGCCCCAAGACAGGAGAGAACTTTCGCTATCAATAATTATGCGCCTAATCAAAGAAGCGCAGCAAGAAGGCTTTGTGGCGATTGGGCTTTGGGGCGGGGAGCCGTTTTTACGAGCCGACCTTGATGATATTTGCCGGGAAGTTTTTGCTCAAGGGTTGGATGTGTCAACCGTAACCAATTGTTTCTGGGGAAACCGCCCCGAGAACGCAGTTGCCCGCTTTGGCCGCTTACTCGCCATGAAGCCCCGAGAGAGAACACTTAAGCTTAGCGAAAGCTGTGACATTCTCCATCTAGAAAACCCCGCCACCCCGCTGGAAAACGTAGCAAATGTGGTGCGGGCGGGAGTGGCGCTCAACGACCGAACCTTTCCTCTTGTGGTTGAGGGATTACAAGTTGAAGGCGACCTGTCATTACAAGCTTTATTCCAACTGCTAGGGCCGAGCTATTGCTGGGTCAGCGATGACGCTGTTGTAGGAGATCGTGGAGGAGTTGTTATTCCGGCTTCCCCTAATGCCGTGTTACATGTTTCTTCCGGCCCCGTGAACCTGGCGGTTGGAAGGGCAAAAACCTCGTTCCGGTACAAAAGGTCTTCAGCTCCGCTTGTCCTGGCATCGTTAAAAAATAGCCGGGCGCCCCTGCTTCACAACCATTCCATAAACATTGGTGTTTCCGGGGCAAGCTTTCTCGATCAAGAATTGGTCGGCGAGGAGGCCTTCCCTTTTGGCAATATTCACGAGGTCACTTTGCGCCGGGCCCTTGCCGACATTCTGGTGGATCCTTTTGCCACGCTATTAACCTCAAATCCGGCGCGCCTGGCACTGGCTCCTTTTAGAAAGTATGTGGACTTAGCCCGGTTGTTTGCGGTTTCCCATTCATATCCCGAGTTATTCATGCGCCTTTATCAAATGGACCGCCCGGATCATGACTTTTCGTCCCAGCTGGACGACGCCAGAAAAACGGTGTCATCGCCTAGCGCTTCTCCGGCAAAAAGCCTTGCCGCAATCGATCAACTAATACGGCTGGGCGACATAACGGATGTGGCAGCATTGGAAAGGTTAATGGCTAACCCGCGCCTTAGCCGCAAGGTAGGAAGGGCGGCGGCAATCGCTTTTATGGCCCTGGACAACGAAGATGTTTGGGCAAAAAGGTTGCTCCAATACTCGTTTATTCATTCATCAAAACTATGTTTTGAAGGAATCGAAAGGGCAGCACATTTGGGGGTTTTCCCGCTCCCCGACTGGTTTGAGGCGTGCGCTTTTGTTCTCCCCTAACAGGGCTCGTTTGGCTCCGATAATATTCCAAGTCGTTAAACATCCAGGTTTTTCACAAACTTGGCGTTTTCCTGGATAAATTTGCGGCGCGGCTCGACTTCGGAGCCCATCAATATCTTAAAAATCTCATCCGCCGCTTCGGCGTCTTCCAGCGTTACCTGTAGCAGCGTGCGCGATTCCGGGTTTAAGGTAGTTTCCCATAATTGTTCAGGATTCATTTCGCCAAGGCCTTTGTAGCGCTGGATGTGCGCGCCGTCCCGGCCAATTGCTTTCAAGGTTTTTTCCAGCTCTTTTTCGCTGAAACAATATTCCTGGGTTTTGCCTTTTTTCACAAGATACAGCGGCGGCTGGGCAATGTACAGGTGGCCGTTATCAATCAGCTCGCGCGCGTAGCGATAAAAGAAAGTCAAAAGCAGGGTGCGGATATGTGCGCCGTCAACGTCCGCGTCCGCCAAAAGAATAATTTTATAGTAGCGCAATTCTTTTTTAATCGCCTCGTAAGCATTTTCGCCGTTTTCTTCCTTGCCGCCGTTTTGCTGCGCGCCCCGCATCCCCGAAATGGTCCCCGGCCCAATGGCGGTAATTAAAATCCGGATTTCCTGCGATGCCAAAATTTTGTCGAGGCGCGATTTTTCTACGTTTAAGATTTTGCCGCGGAGAGGCAGGATGGCCTGGAAGCGGCGGTCGCGGCCTTGCTTGGCGCTGTTATGAACAAAAACACCGCTGGCAAGGGCAAAATTGTGGGTGTTGGGCACTTCAATATCGTAAACGTCGTATCTTTGTTCTACTCGTTCAATCCGTTTGATTTTGTGGTTATAATTTTGCGCGGCTTCCAGTACACCCTCTTCGCTGCCGTCAAAATATCTTTCCTTTAGCGCCCGCAAGCTTAACAAATTATTGTCTCTGGGAACCAGCCCTTGCCGATAGAAATCGTAGAAGAAAATGTTTCCGCGCTGCTCTAAAACTTGTTTCAAGAAGTGCAGGCTGTGCTCCAAATAAGTTTGCGCGTAGGCCTTTTTTCTTTTCTCTCTAAACGCGGCTGTCCATTGTTCTTTGGTCTTTTCGCGGCGCCAGGCCTTAAGCTTTTCGTTGCCCCATTCCCGCTTAGCTTGCTTCGATAAGTCGGCTTTTCTTTCGGGGTGCTCTTTAAAAAACCGCATTACTCTTGCGGCTTGTTTTTGGCGATTTCCCTCGCTCCCCCAGTATTCTTTTTGCGCTTGGCTCAGGTTTTTCAAGGATTCTTTTCTGTAGCCCTCATTGCTATTGTAAAACTCCAGAAATTTCTGGATCATATATTGTTTATATTCTTCGTTTTGCCATTGTTTTTTGGCGTTCCGGCTAAACAGCTCGCGGTTTGCAAGGCTTTTGCTTCTCGCTTTTTTTCGAAATTCGGGCGTGCGCTTCGCATCGGCGGATTTTTGCTTGATGTCGGGACGATGTAAGCTTTGCTTTATGTGCTGGCAATGATACTCAAAATGACCTTGGTGTGACATTCTTACAATATTACTCGGGTTATTATTTAGTTTATTAAAATCAACATGGTGGCGGCATGCCCCGTCTTGTTCTGAATAAACCCCGCTCGCTAGATTGTGCCCATCAGCAACCACGTGTGAAAATACCCACTTGTGTGTCTTGGGGTTTAACGCCATTTCGTATCCCTCAATCGTAATTCCCTTGCCTTTTTCCGAAAGCTTCTTGCGCAAGGGCATCAGGCTCATTTTAGGTATCAAATCTTTGGCCTCAACATACGCGCCGTCCCTCAACATAAACTTGTGGTCAGGGGTGCAAATAATTTCTTCGTCATTATCCAGAACTACTTTAATAACTTCCGCGTCTTTCTTTGTATTTCGTGGGTGCAAAATCTTCTCTATCCCTATGCTTTTGTCTTCTTTAATCGTATAACAATAATTTGTTTTACCTTCTTCCCATTCTTTTGCTAAATCAACAAAACTTAATGCCCTTCCGTCTGTTAAGGCAACTTTTGTTTCGCCCGAAAAACATCCCCCCGCACTATCGCCTTCCACAATAAACAATTCGCATTTTTCGGGACTCGACTCTGAGCAATCTGCCAGTTTCCCGGGCAGCGTGGCGGTATCCAGCGCCGATTTTTTTCGCTCTAATTCCTGCGCTTTGCGCGCCGCCAGCCGGACCCTGAACGCCACCAAACTTTTTTCCACTACGGCGCGGGCCGCCGCCGGATTTTTATCAAAAAACACACCCAACCCATCCACCACCACCGAATCCACAATTCCCTTAACCTCGCTGTTCCCCAGTTTCATTTTGGTTTGGCCTTCAAACTGCGGGTTGGGGATGCGCGTGTTAATTACCGCGGTCAAGCCCTCGCGCACGTCGTCGCCGTCCAAATTTTCGTTTTCTTTTAACAGGTTGTTTTTGCGCGCGTAAGTGTTGATGGCCTTGGTCAGCGCGGACTTGAACCCGACCAAATGCGTCCCGCCCTCGCGTGTCTTGATGCAGTTGACAAAAGTATAAAGATTTTCGTCGTAATAATCCTTGACGTGCTGCATGGCTACTTCCACAAAAATATTGTCTCTTTCGGCAAAAATATAAATTGGCGGCTTGTAGAGTGCGTCTTTTTCGTTGTTCAAATGTTCAACGTAAGAAACCACGCCGCCGTCAAACTTAAACGTTTGCTCGCGCAATTCTTTGTTGGTTTCGCGCTCGTCCGTAAATGTAATCGTAATCCCGCGGTTTAAAAACGCCAGCTCTCGCATCCGGCCTTCGATAGTTTTACGGTCAAAAATTGTGTCGGGGAAAATTTCTTTGTCGGGTTTAAAAATTATCGTCGTGCCGGTAATTTTTTCGGCCGATTTCAATGGAGAAAGTTGCTCTTTTTTGGGTTTGCCGCGGTCGTAATGCTGTTCATAAAGCTTGCCGTCGCGCCGCACTTCCACTTCCATCCACTCGGAAAGCGCATTGACGCACGACACCCCCACCCCGTGCAACCCCCCCGAAACCTTGTACGCTGAATCGCCAAATTTCCCGCCCGCGTGGAGCGTGGTCAACACAACCTCAACCGCCGGCCGCTTGGTTTCTTTGTGAATGTCAATCGGAATGCCGCGTCCGTTATCTTTAACGGTGACGGTGTTGTCTTTGTGGATGGTTACGTTGATTGTGTCGCATTGCCCGGCCAGCGCCTCATCAATGCTGTTGTCGACCACTTCATAAATTAAATGGTGGAGCCCGGATTTGCTGGTGGACCCAATGTACATCGCCGGGCGCTTCCGCACGGCCTCAATGCCGCCCAAAACTTTAATTTTAGACGCGTCGTAAACCGCGTCTGATTTTTTCTTTTCCGGTTCAGGTTTTTTGGCCATGGCCTAGGTTCGTTTATCCCTTTTAAAATAATGGGCAGGTCTGCTTGTGTTACATTGAATTTTACCATAAAAATAGTTGTGGTAAAAATGAAATTTTTCCCGCTGGAGCTTCTCCCTAATCGCTGGCGCGCAGCAGTTCGCCAATATCTTTCCTGAGGGCTTGCTTTAAGATTTTTTCGTCCAGTTCTTCGGGCCGCTTAGAAAAGCGCAGCATCGCTGACCCGTAGGCAAAATCTTTCAACCTTGAAACCAGCCGTTTGTGTTTCGGGCTGTCTTTTTTCTCGGCTTTGATCTCGCGGAGCAATTTCTCGGTCTCATCTTTGAGGCGCGCAGTTTCTTCCCGCTTGGCTTTAGAAAAATCTTCATTGCGTGCTTTTGGAATTTCGCTTTTTGCGTCTTGAAAACTTATCCACGGCGCTTTCCGGATCAGCTGCTTGATTTTTATTATGATTTCCTGTGCGCCTCCGCTCCGGCAGGTTTGGCATTGGTCCCCCTCCCCTTTCGGGTGCAAACTACCGCAAATTGAACACTCAACCATTCCTCCCGCCCGGTCGCGCTCGTCAATTTTTTTCCGGCGCTGCATGATTGAAGTTAAAGTTTCTTCGGCTGTCCGGCCGCTTTCTGTCCCTTTTTGGTCGCCGCGACGTCCGGATGTCACGGGTTGGTCGGCGACAAAATTTTCCGCCGCGTTAATTTTTCCCACCCTAAATTTAATTTTCTCCACCAGCTGCGCGCCCAAGGCCCGGTTAATTTTTTTGACGATTTCTGAGGAAAATAATGCAAGCTGGTTGGCCCACACCGAAGAAGAAACTACCACTTCCAAAACGCCAGCATAAAATTTAACCGGCGCGGCATTTTTGCTAAACTGCTTCCCCGCCACCTCCCGCCACAAACGAAAAATCGCTAACTGGTCATGGGCATTGTTTAGCAGGGGGCTTTCGTCGCCTTGCGTGCGGAGTATTTCCTTTAAGCTGTCCAAGTTAGGCAACCGCTTCCTGGGTGCGGATGGGCATAACCACGTAGATGTAATTTGCGCCCGGCGCCGCCGGCCGTACCAACCCGGGGCTGAGCGGGCCCGATAGTTCCAAAACGATTTTTTCCGTCCCGATAACCTTGAGTGCATCAATTAAAAGGCGGACATTAAAGGCAACCTGTGCGCTGTCTCCCTTAATCTCGGCCGGCAAAACCTCATCCACCTGCCCCACTTCCGGCGTGTTGGCAATCAGGTGCAGTTTTTCGCCTTTTGTTTCCATGCGGATAATATTTGCACTGCTGGAAGCAATCACCGCGGCCCGCTGTGCGGCGTCCAATAATAAATCTGTCGCTACGGTGATTTGGGTCTCGCTTTTTCGCGGGATCACTTGTTTATAATCTGGAAACTGGCCCTGGATCAAACGGGACACCATATATACATCGCCAAATTTAAACGAAATTTGCTCGGCTGAAACTACCACATTAACCGTGCCCGACGTTTCGGAAATTACCTTGCTTAATTCACTCAGCACGCGCGCCGGGACAATCACCGATTTTTCCCCTCCCGCAATCCCTTCAATTTTTTCGCTCTTTTTTGCCAGGCGGTACCCGTCGGTTGCGACTAATCTTAAATTACTATTATCTCCCGCCGCCTTCGATTTCCCTACCTCCAATAAAATCCCCGTCAACACCAGTTTGTCCTCATTAGCCGACACCGCAAAAATTGTCTCCTCTATCATCCGCGCAAACAAAGGCGCATCAACCCTAAAAGAAATATCTTCCTTAACTTTAGCCAGCGACGGAAATTCTTCCGCCGGCAAGCCGTGGATGCTCAGGTGCGATTCTTGATACGAAATTTTTACCAGCCCGCGGTCGTTCACGTTTAAATTAATTTTTGTGTCCGGCAGTTTTGCCACAATTCCACTGAGGGTCTTGGCGGGGATCAAAACGCTCCCCTCTTTTAAAACTTTTGCTTCAACTTTTATCTCCAGCCCCATTTCTAGGTTATTGGCAGAAATTTTTAAGTGGTCCTTGGCCGCTTCAAATAGTAAATTTCCAATGATTGGCAAAGTACTTTTTGTGGAAACAATCCGCTCGGCGGTTTGCACGCCGGAAACCAACTTTTCTTTTGTGATGGCAACTTCCATGGGACCCTCCTGTTGTTTTAGTTTACTGCAACTATTTTTCTATGCCGCAAGAAATATACCTTAATATCCCCACCCCACTCATTACTGCTAATATTACTATATTATATAAAAATACATAGTATTAGTAGTATAGGGATGTGAATATGTTGGTAATTAAATTTTATTGTGCAATCATGCAAAAAAATTAATATAAATACCAACAAGTTATTAAAAGTAATTATACACTTTTTTGCCGAAATTTGGATAGTTTATGTTTTTGGGCCGGGCGGGCATTACTTATTAACATCTTTATGGATAGTTGCGGATAACCTGTGAACAGGATATTGGATAACTTTTTCTGGTTTTTAGGCATATTTCTTTAATGATAACTTAATGGTTTTTAATGAATTTTCAATTGCCGGGTCGTTTTTGCTTTCATTTTTAATTTTTTCGCAGGCGTGTAAAACTGTGGTATGGTCCCTTCCCCCAAAGGCCTCCCCGATTTTAGGCAAAGAAGACTTCACCAGGTCCCGGGCTAAATACATTGCTATCTGGCGGGCCAGCGCTACTTCTTTGGTGCGTAATCGCGCATCCAGTTCTTCCAGTGCAACGCCAAAATGTTCCGCCACCGCTTTTTTAATTATGCTGATGGAAATTCCCCTGGCGGCCTGGCTTTGTCCGGAAAAACCCAGCGCTTCGTCCACCAATTCTTTTGAAATTTCCCTTTTATCCAGGGCGGACCGCGCGACCACGCGAATCAAAGCGCCTTCCAATTCACGTATATTCGAGGCGATTTTTGATGCAATATAGGTGACGATCTCATCCGGGATGTTTAGCTCCCCCTGCTCTACTTTTTTCCTTAATATGGCAATCCGGGTTTCAAAATCCGGCGGCTGGATGTCGGCAATCAATCCCCATTCAAAGCGGGAGCGCAGGCGGTCTTCAAGTGTGGGAATATCTTTGGGCGGCCGGTCAGACGAAATTACGACCTGTTTGTTGGCTTCGTGGAGCGCGTTGAAGGTATGAAAAAATTCTTCCTGGGTAGCTTCTTTGCCGGCCAGGAACTGGATGTCGTCAATTAAAAGAATATCTACCGTGCGGTATTTATTCCGAAACAGAAGGGTTTTGTCATAGCGAATGGCATTAATCAATTCATTGGTGAACATTTCGGTAGTAATGTAGAGGACCTTGGTTTCGGGTTTGGAATTAATGACAAAATTGCCGATTGCCTGCATCAAGTGGGTTTTACCCAACCCTACCCCACCATACAGGAATAATGGATTGTAGGCCGTGGCCGGGGCCTCAGCTACAGCTTGTGCCGCGGCATGTGCAAACCGGTTGCCGTGGCCGATGACAAAATTTGCAAAAGTGTAGCGCGGGTTTAAAAATAGCGATCCCGCCGCCACCCCCTGTTTTTCTGGAGATTTGGGTAAAGTGCTGCGCGCGGCTAGCGGCGCAGACGGCATGGACGAAATCTCGAGCGGCGGAGTTTCAAAGATATTTCTTGAGCCGATTACAAATTCCACCCGCTCTACCGATTCGTTCATCGCCTTGATTTCAGTTTCTAAAATTTCTTTGCAATGAGTCGAAAGCCACTGCTTTACAACGTCGCTTTCAACCGCAACCACAAAGTTTCCTTGAGATACAGATAAGGGCTTTGCGGCAGAAGACAAAGTTACAAAAAGCGGCTTAGTTAAGCTTTTTTCCATCCGCGTCAAAACTTGTCCCCAAAGTGAGCTAATGTCAATATCATCTGGCATAGTTTATCCCCAGTAATCCTTTGTTTTCCACATTATAATGGCTTAATAATCGAGTTGTCAACAGAATTGTCCACAATTATCAATAAATCTGTTGATAAGAGTGTTGATATAGGGTTGATGCGGGATCCTCTCTTTTGGCGTAGCGAGGTTTTCTCAAAGATGAAAAGCGGGAGCGCAAAACAAAAAAAATAAAACAGGTGAAGCGAGTGAGCGGAATGAGGTATATTGTCGAGCGTCAAAACCTGCGCCATTGCTTGAAATTATTTTAGGGAAATCCACGCGCGTTTTTAATTTGACTATTTTCTTTCTCTCATTGTATAATAAAACAACAACGAAATGAACGGAGAGGAATTTCAGTGAAAAGAACATTTAATCCGCATAATAAGAGAAGAAAACGGCGGTTAGGGTTTCTAGCTAAAAAGGCAACAAAGCATGGCCGCAGGGTTTTGGCCCGTAGAGCGGCCAAAGGAAGAAGCCGCCTCGCGCTATGATGAGCTTGACTCGTGATCGTGACTTCAAAAAAGTTTATGCCCAAGGGAGAACTGTTTCCAACCGGCATTTTAAGGTTAAATATATTTTTAACGGGTTGGGCTTAATGCGCGTTGCGGTGGTAGTCCCAGGGCGCATTGCCACGGCAGTTATTCGTAATCGGATACGCAGGCGAATTATTGGAGCCATAAGAAAGCTAAATATTGATTATTTTGCCATTGATGTTGTTATTTTTCCCAATCTGACGGCAAAAAATGCAAGTTTTGATAGTATTTTTATGTCATTGAAAAAAATTTTTGAAATGGCTTAAATTTGTTGGTTTTATGCGAAAAATAGTGATTTTTTTTGTTCGAATTTATCGGGGGCTGAAATTTGATAAAACGGTTCGGCATTGTAGGTTTGAGCCGACATGTTCGGCCTATCTAGAACAAGCAATTAGCATGCATGGCATTATTGTTGGAGTTTTTCTTGGTATTATGCGAATTTTGAGATGTAATCCGTTTTTTCCCGGTGGTTATGATCCAGTTCCGGAAAAGCTGTTTCACGTGAAACATCAGAAAGTATAATATGAATCCTATTGCATTTTTGTCTGATATAATGTTGCAGGTTTTGCAATTTTTTGCGGTTTTTACGGCGGGAAATTATGGCTGGGCGATTGTTTTGCTTACGGTAGCAATCAACTTGGCCTTGTATCCACTTACGCTTCAGTCCATTGTTCAGATGTCAGCGCTTCAGCGTGTTCAGCCAAAACTGAAGGAAATACAAGAAAAACACAAAGACAAGCCGGACGAGCTTCAGCGCAAGATGATGGAATTGTATAAAACGGAAAAAGTCAATCCCTTTGGTGGATGTCTGCCCTTATTATTGAAGATACCTTTCTTTTTGGCATTATTTTTCGCCTTGCAGAGCGCAGAATTTCGTAATTTAATTGCGGCGTCGGGCGTAAATGCAGGTTTTTTGTGGATGCCAAGCCTGTCCTTGCCAGACCCAACCATTATTATGGTAGTTTTGATTGGCATAACAACCTATTTTTCACAATCAACCATGCCAACTGCGCAGACCAGCCAAACACAAATGATGAGCATGTTTATGCCATTTTTGGTTGCATTTATCAGTTTCAGCTTCCCGTCGGGCGTCCAGTTATATTGGGTTGTATCTAGTGCGGTTGCGATTGCGCAGCAAGTATATATTGTTCGAGTAAGAGTATAATTTGTTGGTAAGCAAAAGGATGGCGCATGTTTCACGTGAAACAGTTGGCAGATTGTTTCACGTGAAACAATGACAAAGTTCTTTAGGAGGGAAATAATATGAAAACGATAAGAATGAAAGGGAAAAACGTAGAGGCGGCGGTAAGGGCGGCGACAGAAGTGCTAGGGTTGGCCAGCGATCAAGTGGTTGTGCGCGTTATTAATGAAGGAAAGGGTGGGGTCCTGGGCGTATTTGGCGGGGAGGATGCCGAGGTGGAGGTTGTCGAGAAGCTTTCGCCAGAAGACACGGCGTGTTCTTTTTTGCAGGACATTCTTGATAAAATGGGGCTGACCGCCATTGCTAAGGTAGCGGGCAAAGAGGAAGATCGCTATATCTTGGATATTAAGGGGGAAAACGCGGGAAGAATTATTGGCAAAGATGGGGCAATGCTTGAGGCCCTGCAGGTTTTGGTAACAACCATGGCAAGCCGCGCGGCAAAAGAACGGGTGGCGGTGGTCATTGACGCGGAGGGGTATAGGGAAAGAAGGCGGCATGCTATTGGGCGCTTGGTAGAGGAAACGATCCGAGACGTCGAGCGACTTGGTGTAGAAAAAATGCTTCCGCCAATGTCGCCGGCTGACCGTAGAATTGTGCACCTGATTGTAAAAGAAAATCCGAAGTTGACTTCTTTTAGCGTTGGCGAAAGGCCTAATCGACGGGTTGTGATTAATTTAGCTGCAAATGTTGCGCCGGTAAATGTACCAGGACCTGAAGGCGGCGATCGTGATGATGGTGAAGCATAGGATCCTTGGTGAGGAAACGATTGCGGCGATTGCTACGCCGTTAGGGGTAGGGGGAATTGGCACAATAAGGGTTTCTGGCTCGGATAGCTTAAGGATATTACGACGAATTTTTCGCAAAGCTGGCAAAAGGGTTTCTCCTCAAAGGTTTCGTTCTCACCGGGTTGTTTTTGGCCAAGTATTTTCTTCTGGCGGTAATACCCCAATCGATAATTGTTTGGCTACTTATATGAAGGGGCCCAGCTCATATACCGGAGAAGATGTGGTTGAGATTGGATTGCATGGAAGCATCCCAATCTTGCAGGAGGTCCTGCGTCTGCTTATTACGAATGGGGCTCGGCTGGCCGTGCCGGGAGAGTTTACCCGGCGCGCGTTTCTTAATGGGCGGCTTGATTTGTCGCAGGCTGAAGCGGTGCTGGATGTGGTTAATGCCAGAACCTCTTTGGGGGCAAGGCGGGCAGTCGGTCAGCTTGAGGGAACTCTATCCAAGGCAGTAAATTTGATAAGGGAAAAGCTGTTATTGTTTTTGGCTGAAATTGAAGCAGGGCTCGATTTTCCGGACGATGTAAGGGAACAATCGCATCGGATGGTTTGCGGCAGAATAGCGGCCGCGCAGGCCTCAATCAGGCGTCTTCTGGCAACAGCAGAGGAAGGCCGGATTGTCAGGGAGGGCGCTAGGGTCGCGATTGTTGGCAGACCAAATGTCGGAAAGTCGAGCTTGTATAATGCTTTATTGCGCGAGGAAAGAGCAATTGTAACCGGTGAGCCGGGAACAACCAGGGACGCGCTTGAGGAGGAGCTTAATATTCGCGGCATGCCAGTGCGCATTATTGATACGGCTGGGTTAAGGCCGCCGCAGGGGCAGGCAGAAGCAATGGGAGTGGCTTGTGCCCAAAGAAAGGTTCGGGAGGCAGATTTAATTTTGTTGGTAGTGGATGGATCGCGCGCCAGCGCCAGGGGCGACTTAAAGCTGTGTTCTCTTTGCCACGGACAGAATATTATTCTGGTAATCAATAAATGCGATTTGCCGCTGCGGTTTCGGGCAGGCAATAAGCTTGGCATAAATAGCGGTGCTAGGCAGGTAAGGGTATCGGCGCTTTTTGGGAAGGGACTGCGGGGGTTGGAGCGGGCAATTTTTGGCGCACTGATTGGAAGCAATAAAAGTGACATCGGACAGATATTGATAAATTCTCGGCACCAGCAATGTCTTTTGCGGGCGGAAAAGGCACTGCGGGAAGCGCTGGTTGCTTCTCGTGAAAAACAGCCAATGGATATCATTTCGATCGGCATTAAAGACGCCGTTGTTGCCTTGGGCGAGATTACTGGGCAGGTAGTAACGGAAGAAGTTTTGGATAAAATTTTTAGTCAATTTTGCGTCGGAAAGTAGCGCGGCATTTGCTTGTGGATAAGGATGTGGATAAATTATGAGCAAAATTATTGACGGAAAAGAAATGGCGGAGGGATTACGCAAGAAACTGGCGATCAAGGCCGAGGAGTTTGTTTCTACAAGCGGGAGGATCCCTAAGCTGGCGGTCATTTTGGTGGGAGATAATCCGGCGTCGCAGGTTTATGTGCGCATGAAGAAAAAGGCCTGCGAAGAAACAGGCATGCGATCTGTGGTGATGGTTTTACCTGAGGATTCAGAGGAAAAAGAAGTCATCTCGGCCATCGAGAGTTTAAATGGTGACGATTCCGTTCACGGAATTTTGGTCCAGTTGCCTTTGCCCCGGCACATTTCTGAAAAAAATGTGATTAATGTAATTTTGCCCGAAAAAGATGTCGATGGATTACATAATGTGAACATGGGAAAACTGATAAAGGGGGAGGAGCCCTTGTTTTTGCCGTGTACGCCCGCCGCGATTATTGAGCTGGTTTTATCCACAGGGGTTGAAATTAAAGGAAAGCAAGTTGTAGTAGTTGGGCGAAGCAATATTGTAGGAAAACCGGCGGCTCTTTTGCTGTTGCAACGGCATGCGACCGTGACGATTTGCCATTCGCGTACCGTCAATTTAGCCGGCGTTGCCAGCCAGGCGGATATTTTGATTGCGGCGATTGGCAAGCCCAGGATGATTACGTTGGAGATGGTTAAGCCAGGGGCAGTGGTGATTGACGTCGGGGTTAATCGTACGGATGCGGGCTTGATTGGTGACGTTGACTTTGATGGGGTTAAGGATAGGGCTGGTTTTATTACTCCGGTCCCGGGCGGGGTAGGGCCCATGACAATTGCAATGTTGCTGAAAAACACGTTAATCGCGGCACAGCTGGCTAATGCGCGACAATTCTCCAAAGGTCATTAATGGTTAAGATAGCCATTAGTGCCAGCAGGAACATTAATCCCCAGTAATGGACTTTATTTTCGGTATCGATTGGTATTGGTTTGCGGCGGACGGCTTCAATTATAATGAAGACCAGTCGGCCGCCGTCTAATGCGGGCAAGGGTAAAAGGTTAATTACGGCAACGTTTAGGCTAAAGAAAGAAATAAACCCCACGAATGCTAAAATGCCGGATTTTGCGTATTGGCCTGATATCTGGGCAATGCCTACCGGGCCCGCCAGCTGGTCAAGCGGGACCTGGCCGATAATCAGTTTGCCGATTATTGCCGCCATGGCAACAATGAGGGCAACGGTTTCCTTTGCTGCCAACCAGAGGGCTTCGAGGGGGTTGATTTTTTTATAAACGGGTTCCAACGAAAAGCCAACCAAAGCAACTTTCAGTGTTTCGTTGTATTGCGGTGCCGCGGCTAGTTTCAGGCTTTTTCCTCCGCGCTGGATTTCAAGCGTTATCCGCTTTCCCCCGCTGGCGTGAATTATTCTGATTGCGGCTTCCATGTCTTTTGTGGGATGGCCATTAAGGGCAACAAGCTGGTCACCGGGCATTAGTCCAATTTTTTCGGCTTCGGATCCGGGAGAAATGCTTTTGATGGAGTTGGTAATTCCGGTCGGGACGCCAAGAATAGTTAAAACGAAATAGATAATGATAAAGCCAAGCGCGATGTTCATCAGAGGGCCGGAAATAATTGTTTTAAATTTTTCCCAGGTCGGCTTTGAATAATATTTGTTGGATTCTGGCGTGGCGTGTTCGTCGTGGTCAGGATCTATCCCCGCAATTCTTACGTATCCGCCAAAAGGAAAAAGATTCAAATTATATGCAGTTTTTCCCTTTATGAAGCCAAAAATTCGTGGCCCAAAGCCAATCGCAAATTCATAAACTTCTATGCCGGCGCGTTTTGCTGAAATTAGATGCCCAAGCTCATGCGTAACAGCAACCAAAGAAAAGACAACGATAAAAGATAGGATGGTTATCATGATTGGGCAGCGCTTTCTTCAATGGCTTCAGCAACACGGATGGCGCGCAGGCCGTCTTCTCCGGTAACTTTAGGGGGGCAGTTGCAGCGGATTGCATGGACAAAATCTTTGTGTTCCAATAAAATCTGGTCGGCGGGCTCAACCGGGATTTCTTCGTTTTGGGGGAAGGGGGTGGGGGATTGGGCGTTGGCTAAAAGCTTTTTATAAAGCTTGCGGTTTAGCAGGTCGGCCGTTAGTGTAAATTCCTCGAGGGCTACCGTAAGCTCGCGTACTTTGTTTTCCTCCAGGCGGCTGCCTTCGATTGTTGCCAGGATGCCGTTTTGCATTAATATTTTTGCGCTGGCTTGGTCGAGCTGATCATTCTTTGTCTTTTTGCCTGTAGCTGAAATTTTGTCAGGAACCGAGCTTGCCAAATCAAGCACAAGGTCAATATCGTGGATCATCATGTCAAAAACCACGTCGTAGGCCGACATCCTGTCGGGGAAGGGGCTATATCTTTTGGCGTCAATATGCAAAATAATCTGCTTTTGGATTAGCTTTTTGAGCATAGCGTAGGCAGGATTGAACCGCTCGATATGCCCGACCGCAAGAACTTTCTGCTGTTTTTCGGCAAGCTCAACCAGCAACAACGCTTCTTCAGACGTTTGGGCCAGGGGTTTTTCAATAAATACATGCAGGCCTTTTTCCAGGCAGGTTTTTCCAAGCGCCAGGTGTGTTTCGGTGGCGGAGGCAATGATCACGGCTTCACAAGCGGCGCAAAGGTCATCCAGCGAAGCAAAGGCCTTGCGATGATATTGAGAGGCGACTTGTTTCGCGCGCTCAAAATCAATGTCGTAAATGCCTTTAAATGATGCGCCGGGAACAAGGATCAGCTTGGAGGCATGGAACGCGCCCATTTTTCCGGCGCCGATCAGGCCGATTTTAACTTTGCGCATAAAAGTCTTTTATTGCGAGGACCACTTCTTTAATTTCTTCCGGCAGCAGTTCCGGGTAGATCGGCAAGGACAAAACTTCTTTTTCGGCGCGGGTGCATTCAGGGAATGCGTCGGGGGGATAGCCCAAATATGCGTAGGCGGAATGCTTGTGCAGAGAAATCGGGTAATAAACCATCGCACCAATGCCTTTGCTTTGCAAAAATTGTTTCAGCCCGTCCCTTTTTTGAGCGCGGATGGTGTACTGGTTATAAACGTGGCGGCCGTTTTGGGGGTGGGTGGGGAGTTGGACTTCCGAAACATTTTTAAGCAGTTCGTTATAAAGCGTTGCATTATTATTGCGCGCGGCATGCCAGGCATCTAATTTTCGCAGTTTGATGCGTAAAACTGCGGCTTGGATTTCATCGAGGCGGCTATTGTAGCCGATGTCTTCATATATATATGTTTTGCCTTGGCCATGATTTCTAAGCGTGCGAACAGCGGCGGCAGTGGTTTCATTGTTGGTAACAACTAATCCGCCGTCACCAAAAGCGCCGAGATTTTTGGTTGGGAAAAATGAGGTGGCGCCGGCGTCGCCGCAGGAAAGCGCGGTAAATTTTTGCGGGCCGGAATCAATTGTTGCGCCAATTCCCTGCGCGGCATCTTCGATGACCTTGAGATTATGTTTTTTGGCGAGGTTAAGGATGGTTTGCATATCGGCAAGGTGGCCGTAAAGATGGACTGGCAATATGGCCTTGGTTTTTGGCGTGAGCTTGACTTCAATTTGCGTCGCATCTATACAGAATGTTTTTGGCTCTATATCAACAAAAACCGGCTTGCCGCCCAAGTAAATTATTGATTCAATTGTTGCAACAAAAGTAAACGGAACGGTAATAACCTCATTGCCCGGGCCAATGCCGCAGGCCTTGAGTGCCAGCGTAATGGCATCCGTTCCGCTTGCTACCCCAATGCCAAATTTTCCGCCGCAATAGGCCGCGGCTTCTTTTTCAAATTCGGCTACATTGGGGCCAAGAATAAACTTGCCGCTGTCAATGACTTCGGCAACGGCCTGGTCAATTTCGGCGCGCAAAGATTGATTTTGTTTGGCGAGTGAAAAAAATTGGACGGGCATGGGAGTGATTATGCCACAAAAAAACTTGCGGCAAAAGTGAATTTTTTTTGATTCTTCAACGATAAAGTATTGTAAGAGGCGCTAGCATATAGGCCGGGAAAGCAGAATGACAAAAAATCAAGAAGCTTTAGGGAGACAAAATGAGCGATGTAGCGATTAGGCCCGGAGCGGTTCGCGACATATTGAGGACTGCTTGGCGCCGAGGGACAGGGGGCGCAACCCACTGTGCGATTGTAAGCACCGGAAAGATCGGGGTGCCGCACGAAGGCATTCTTCCTGGGCTTAGAGAAAATCCTATTCACCTTACGGCTGGTCAGGTTTTAGCGGGAGACGCGTTTAGCCCTTTTTGGCAAGAGGAGATTTCTCGGCCAGTGATAATTACCGGATACAGCGATCGTTTTATGGCCGTAGCCGACCAAGCTGAATTTTTTGATCGAGAGCTGGCCGAGGATGAATATAAATTCCAGGCGGAGGTTAGAGCGTTTGTCAACGCCAAAAGGGTAGAGTGTTTGGTTTTGGGGGATACGTTACCCAGCCCGAATATTTTTCATCCTAATCTTCTTTGGTTCAACGGACCGTTTGAACGAGATTTCGAAAGTAATGCTAGGGTATGGGAACTTGCCGCGCCTAACGAGGCTCCGGGAAGCTTCTCTTTAACCGGCTTTGATCTGTTAAGGGATGATGAAACTTTCAAAACAACGTGGCAACGGGTAATTGCCTTCGAATGTGTAGATAATGGGGAAGGCGTTGGAGTTGCGATGAAGAAAACTTTTTTTCAAAAGCTTGGTTAGTTTTTAGGAATATTTAATTGACGCAAAACTTCCTTTGCCGCTTTTTCTAAAACGCCGGGAGAGCCCAGCCGTTTGCGCAGTTCAACAAACGCGCTTTTCATTTTTTCCTGCCTCGGCCTGTCGCTTAATATCGCCAGCGCCTCCTCCGCAATTTTTTGAGGATTGGCGTCGCGCATAATTAACTCTGGAATGACCGGCGCATTTAATAATAAATTTGGCATGCTTAAATAGGGCAATTTTTGCATGATTTTAAAAATATATTTGCCGATCCAAAAGGTTAGAGTAGAAAGCTTATAGGTCATGATGTTAGACGTACCTAATAGCGACGCCTCAAGATTTATTGTGCCAGACGTACAGATTGCTAGGTCGGCGCAAGCCAGCGCATCGTAGGTTTTGCCGACGACAATGGTGGGGCGGAAGTCGCTAGGGAAATATTCAGAGAAGCGCGGCGCCATTTTAGTGGTGGCGGCGGGAACAATAAACTTAACCGTGGCGCCGGGAGAATGCGCGCCATTTTCCGGCGCGCCGGAAGTTTTTTCTTTTATGATCCGGCCGGCCTCCAGCAAAATTGGCAAAAAAGTTTTAATTTCGTGCGTGCGACTGCCCGGGCAAAGACAAATTACGGGGCCTTCGGTAGTGCCTAGAAATTCTTTCCGTGCCTCGTCGCGCGACATAGTTGTTTTTACGATATCTAACAGAGGGTGGCCAAAATAAACCGAATGGGCGCCCGCCGCCTGATATTTTTCATGTTCTTTCTCAAAAATTGAAATTATCAAATCAATGGTTGCCGCAACTTTTTTCATGCCCTTGGCGGTGCCCCACAGCCACTCCTGCGGCGCAATATAATATATGGTTTTTATGCCGCGCCGTCGGGCCTCCGCCGCCAGCGGCAAATTAAACCCTTGCGAATCAACACAAAGCAGGGCGTCGGGTTTTTCTTGGTCAAGAAATTTTTTGGCAATGCGGCGGGTGCGCAATAGGGCGGGCAAAAGGGGCAGGGCCTCAAAAATTCCCACCACGCCCAGGTTGGATGCATCGAAAATAATTTCTGCTCCCGCGGCACGCATTTTTTCTCCGCCGATGCCCAAAATTTTTATATCCGGAGAGATGCGTTTGATTTCGCGGATGAGATACGCCGCGTGCAGGTCGCCGGAGGGCTCAAGCGTGGAAATGAGTAATTTTTTTTGCGGCATAAAATGCCCGCTAAATCCCGATTTCCGGAATGTCCGGGAAAATTAAATCTTCGGCCGCCACCAGGTCGGTTTTTTTGCTGATGCCGCGCCGCGAACCGTCTTCCAGAAATTTTATTAAACGGTCAATCTCCGGCAGGCGGCGCACTTTTTTCTTTATTTCTTCTACCGCGTCTTCAAACTTGGTCTTAGTGCCATAAAGCAGTTTAAATGCCTTTTTGATTTCGGCCTGCGCCTCAATTGAAAAATTGTTGCGCTGTAAGCTGATGATGTTTACGGCGCGGATTTGCGCGGGGTTGCCGTCAACGATCATGTAGGGAGGAACGTCCTGCACTACTTTTGAATGTGCGCCCACCATGGCGTTGCGCCCGATCCGGCAAAACTGATGAATGCCGGCCATGCCGCCAATTACGCAAAAATCCTCAAAAACCGTGTGTCCGCCAATTCCCACGTAGCCGCCGATTATGCAATTGTTGCCGATGGTGCAGTCGTGGGGGACATGGGCGTGCACCATGATAAAATTGTTACTGCCAATGCATGTTTCGCCGCCCTCTTTGGTGGGAAGATGGATGGTAACAAACTCGCGGATCAGGTTGTTGTCCCCAATAACCACCCAGCCCTTTTCGCCTTTGTAGCGAAAATCCTGCGGTGCGGCGGCAATCGAAACACTCTGGAAGATTTTGTTGTTTTTGCCGATTTTAGTCCAGCGGTTAATGACAACGCTGGGAGCCAGCTCCGTCCCTTCGCCAATTTCAACCTCGGGGCCAATGACGCAGTAGGGGCCCACGACTACATTTTTTGCCAACCGGGCCGAAGGGTGGACGACGGCGGTTTCGTGAACGCGCGCCCCATCCGGGCGAGCCGCTTTATCGGCAAACGAAAACATCAACTCTCCGGACACCGCTTCTTGCCCGTCCACGGAGGCGGTGGCTTTCATTTTGCCGATCATGCCTTTAACCCAAAGGACTTCGATATGCGTTGTAATTTGGTCTCCAGGAAGCACCGGTCGGCGGAAGCGAATATCATCTATTCCCGCAAAAAGCACGTACTTGCCGGCCATCTGCGGCAGAGAAAGCGCCATCACCGCGCCCACCTGTGCCATATGTTCAATGATCAGTACGCCGGGCATAATCGGGTTGCCGGGAAAATGTCCCTGAAAAAAGGGCTCGTTCATGGTTACGTTTTTGATGCCAACCGCCTGTTTGGCTTCTTCGGTAATAGTAACTTTATCGACCAGCAGAAAGGGGTAGCGGTGAGGGATAATCTTCATGATTTCTTTGATGCTTAACACTTGTTCGGGCATGAAAAACTCCTTTGCTTGGTTTCTGCGGCGCGGCGCGGCAGATATATTACATATATTATAGCATTTGCACGCGGAGAGCCAAAACAAAAAGAGCTCAAATGAATCATCCGGGTGCTTTGTTCGTCAGCAGCTTTTTCCCGATTTCGAAATTCAGCGCGTGCCCGCTCATTTCACAGCGAAATTCGGCGT
>Ga0265296_1001762_pt1 | contig 23595 bp, 26 predicted proteins | sample MunlanPumphouse1_FD_189073 | JGI IMG/M metagenome (GOLD analysis project Ga0265296, IMG submission 189073) | Groundwater microbial communities from a municipal landfill in Southern Ontario, Canada - Pumphouse #1 | ecosystem: Environmental > Aquatic > Deep subsurface > Groundwater | place... | reverse complement strand
CTTGAGCAGAAAGATCCGGTCGCGCTCTTTCTGAACAAGTTGAGTGTAATGTTTGTGTGGCATACAACCTTGAGTATATCACTCAAAGTTGCACTTCTAAATTGATTTTACCTTTCTAAAAAAATCAAAATTTATGTCTGACACATCAATAATATTAAAACTCCGCGAAATGACTGGCGCCGGAATGATGGATTGCAAGCGCGCGCTTGACGAAGCCGGAGACAATTTGGAAAAAGCAGTAGATGTTTTGCGAAAAAAAGGCACAATCAAAGCGGCCAAAAAACAATCCGAAAGGCAAACCAAAGAAGGGCTTGTTCATGCTTATATTCATTCCAATAATAAGGTTGGTGTTTTGGTTGAGCTTTTGTGCGAAACCGATTTTGTCGCCCGCAATGAAGAATTTCAAAATTTGGCGCACGATTTGGCAATGCAGATTGCCGCCACCAATCCTTTGTATTTAAAACCGGAGAACGTGCCTGCGGAAGTTGTTGAAAAAGAAAAATCTATTTATCTTGAAGAATTGGCCGGGCAGGAAAAACCTCCGGCAGTTGTTGAAAAAATTCTCGCCGGCAAATTGGAAAAGTATTTTGAGGATGTTTGCTTTTTAAAACAGCCGTTTATAAAAGACGAAGATATTACAATTGAAGAATTGATTAACCAAAAAATTGCCAAAATCGGTGAAAAGATTGAGGTGAGAAAATTTGTAAGGTTTTCCATTTAGGATTTCACAAATGGGCTGACGCCCCGCAAATATCACGAATATAAATAAACCCGCAGGTCGACCTGCGGGTTTAAATAAACGGCTAAAACGCCGTCTTGGCCGTTAAATCCCCCTTATTCCCCCTTTATGAAAGGGGGAATCGGAGGGGGATTTTTAATTTTAAGCAGTTGACAAAATTCGTGTTTTTGTTAAAATGTGAAAAAGAGAAGAAAAAGGTCTTTAACAAAAGCCCACTGATTATTATTCACTGATTACGCCGATAATTCCATCAGTGTTATCAGCGCTAAAATCAGCGGGTAAAGAAGGAAGTGAGAGATGAAAGGTAAGAGTCGTAAATCAATGACAAGCGTGGTTCAGACGCTCCTTTTAAATAAGGAGCCGGGATTTACCACAGATGATTTAAATTCAATTTGGCGGGGAAGGTTTAAATTTTGCAGGACAGCGTTAGGATTAAGCAAGCAAAAGGCCAAAGAGTGGGCAGATGGAGCGGTGGAGGCGATTAAAGAATCGGAACGCGAGTTGCAAGGAGGCGAGAGATGAAAACCATAAAAAAAACGGTGACAAGGTATTTGTGCAAAGTTTGCGGAAGCAAACATATTAACAAGGATCCGGCCAAAAAATGCGAAAAACGGCCGGTTGAGAAGCAAGAATTTTTTAAGGGCAATATCGTTGAGGTAATCGAACCGCGGAATTGTCTCATGAAAGACAGTTACTACAAAGTAAAAAACGCGGTTATTGAAAAAGTTTTGCGGCCGGAATGCGCTGATGAGGAATACGAACGCAAATGGCTGGGTGGAAAGAAAGAGAGACTGGAGTCGCACGTGCGGGTTTATCAGGTGGGATGGAAATGCCCGCGTTGTGGGAAATGGCAGAGCGCGCCGTTCTACACCCCCGAACTCGCGCTCGTTTACAGAGAGCCGAGGAGCAAAAAGAACAAATAAGAGGAATCAAGGAACATAATCAAGGACGTCAAACAGGCGTCCTTTTTGTTACTGGCTTGAAATTTTGGAGTCCGACTTGTCCGCCGAAGCTTTAGCGAAGGCGGAAGGACGAACAAAATTTCACTAGCAGTAACAACCCCTCACCAAGCCCAAGCAAAACGCTTCGGTTTGGCAAAAGGGAAGCCGAAGGCGTTTCCGCGAGATTCTGAATTAAGTTCAGAATGACGGTCATCGGGCTTTGGTGACGGGGTATTTCACTTTTATTCGGATTGTTCTATAATATATACAGTATTTAAAATCCGAAGCACGAAATCCGAAATCCGAAACAATATCAAAATTCAAATTCCCAAATGACCAAAACGTTTTGAATATTAGAATTTTTGTCATTTGAATTTGTTTCGAATTTCGATATTCGAATTTCGAATTTATATGAAAAGTGTTAGAATCGCAATTAATGGTTTTGGCCGAATCGGCAGGACAACTTTAAAGGCCGGTTGGGGAATGAAAGGCGTTGAATTTGTGGCCATCAACGATTTAACCGACACAAAAACCTTGGCCCATCTCCTAAAACACGATTCGGTTTATCGCGATTGGCCGCACGAAGTTTTTTTTAAAGAAAAATCGCTTATTATCGACGGCAAGGAAATTTTGGCGTTTGCCGAAAAAGACCCCAAAGTCCTGCCTTGGAAAAAATTAAATATTGATGTTGTTTTGGAATGCACCGGTTTTTTTACAAAAGGCGAGGACGCTAGCCAGCACTTAACTGCCGGCGCTAAAAAAGTAATAATTTCCGCGCCATCAAAAGGCGAGGGCGTTAATACTTATCTCTTGGGAGTTAATGCCGAAAAGTACAAAGGCGAAAAAGTGATTGATAACGGTTCTTGCACCACCAATTGCATTGCGCCTATTGCCGACATTATCGTCTCAAAATGGGGAGTAGGCAAAGCGTGGATGACCACAACCCACGCTGTTACCGCCGACCAGCGATTGGTTGACGCGCCGCACAAGGATTTGCGGAGGGCGCGGAGCGCTTATTCAAGCATTGTGCCTACCACTACCGGCGCGGCAGTCGCCGTTGGCAAAGTTATAACTTCGCTTCAAGGGAAGTTTGATGGAATTTCAATGAGAGTGCCGGTGGCCGATGTTTCCTTGGCGGATTTCACTTTTGTTTTAAATAAAAAGACGACAATCGAGGAGGTTAACAAATATTTCAAGCAACTTTCCAAAACGGCGAAATACAAAGGAATTTTGGGTGTAACCGAAGAACCGCTTGTTTCATCCGATTTTATTGGCGACTCGCATTCCGCAATTGTAGATTTGTCGCTAACGCGGGTAATTGACGGTGATTTGCTTAAAGTCATCGCCTGGTATGATAATGAATGGGGATATTCGTGCCGGCTTATTGAACTTGCAAAATTTATTGGCGATAAATCCTAAATTATAAATCCGATAAATCCCCCCGATTTTTCCCCCTTAATAAAGGGGGATTAAGGGGGATTTTATAAATTTAAATCCCTCTCCAACTCTCCCTTTATAAAAGGGAGAGAATTTGAACCCCCTTTTTATTTTCCCCCTTTGACAAAGGGGGAAAAGCCCCGCCTCTTGCGGGGCAAGGGGTATTTTTCGACAGGGTATTTTTCGATATATTTTTCGATATTGACAAACCAAACATTTCGTGTTAATCTTAAATTGCCTTCTCAATTAGGAGAATGGCTGTGTCCGTTAGTAGCGGACGAGAGTTCTTTAACAAGAAAGGAGACACAACAATGAGCGAGACGATTGAACCGAAGAAACTGAATCGTCGAGAGATTGGAATGTTATTTTCCGAAGTGAAAAGAAACGCAGAGAAATGTGAATTTTGCTTTGTTGAGTCTGTCGCGAGTGAGTTGGGTAAAGCGCTGGGGGCGATACCTGCTTTAGAACAATGCAAGGTAACACTTGGAGATTTTTTAATTTGTGTTACACACCATAATAAAACCAACGGGTTGCCATTAGGTTACCATCCGGAAAGTTATCGTTTGTCAATATCCAAAGAAGACGAGATTGTCGCGAAATCAGACAGCGCGATGCACCCCGAACTCATTTCGCTTTTTAGGTACATTTGCTCGCGCGGCAAAAAAGCAAAAGTTGCGAAAAAAGCGAAAAACGTTGTCGAATTTTCTGAATTTTTGAAAAGTTTAAAATAAGAGCTCGTTGACATCGGCTCGGAAATTTTTTTCCGAGCCTTTTTTGTCCACGAATCCGCGGATTCCTAGCACCCTCCGTAAGGTAAGAGTCCCCCCTCTTAAGGTAAGAGGGGGTAGGGGGAGTTATGAAAAAAGAGAAATAATTTTTTTTATAACCACTCCCAACCCCCCGCATCTTAAGGGGAGGGATGAATCGGAAATTTTTTTTCCGAGCCTTTTCTTTTATATATTTTTGTAGTATAATTTCAATATTATGAAAGTTTTTGCGTTTGTCGACGCCTCCAACCTATTTTACGGCGGGGAAAAGAGTTTGGGGTGGAAAATTGATTATCAAAAGTTGTTAAAGTATTTGAGAGACAAATATAAAATCGCCAAAATTTTTTATTTTGGCGGCGTTGAAATACATAATTTTAAATATAATTATCTTAATAATCACTCGGTTCCGACAGAGGAACTTGAAAGACATCTGGTCGATTTTATTCAGGGCAACAGCAATCGGTTGAATGAGGCGGAACTCCTGCTAATCAGCCGTCATTTAAAACGCGTTCGTTTCTATATCAAACTTCAGGAATTCGGTTACGAATTAATTTTAAAACCCGTTAAAATGTATGGGGAGGAAGATGGAAGCACAAGGCGAAAAGCCAACTGCGATGTGGACATGACCTTCTATTTAATGAAAGAAAAGGACAATTTTGATAAAGCGATTATTCTTTCGGGTGATGGGGATTTTCTCCCAGTTTTGAAATATTTAAAAGAAAAAGGCAAGGAAGTTGTAATTCTTGCTCGAGGTCCTCGGACGGCGAGAGAAATTAGACAATTTGCCGGTAGTAATTTTAGGGATTTTGGATATTTAAGATATTTGCTTAAATTCGAAGAAAAGTAAATGGGACGGACTCATATAGAATCCGTCCCACGTTTAGTAATTACATTATACCATCATCATTTTTTTTGTCAAGTCAAATTATTTAATGCTCCTATTATATACCCAGTAATACAACTTCCAGAGTGTTCTTCTGCTATATCTATGTTTTGGAAAGTTTTAAAGATTTTAAGCGTTATTTCGGCTACACCAACAACCTCAAGAAAAGATTAGAAGAACACAATAAAGGCCTTTCATTTTCAACAAAATTTCGTTTACCATTTAAGTTAATCTATTTTGAAGGATGTCTCAACGAACTTGATGCCAAACGCCGTGAAAAATACCTCAAAACCACCCAAGGAAGAAGGTTCCTTGGCTTGAGGTTGATTGAACACGTTCACACACAAAAAGTGTTTGGCATTACTGGAAGTTGATATACTGGGTATGAAACTTAAATCAATCAGAGAATTAAAAAACTTTAAAAACAAGCGGGTTTTGTTGCGCGTGGATTTTAACGTTCCCGTTGAGGAGGGGAAAGTCAAAGACGACTGGCGTATTCGGGCGATTTTGCCGACCTTGGAATTTTTGCGCAAAGCAGGGGCAAAGGTTGTTATTGTTAGCCATCTCGGGCGCCCTATTGTGGGCGCAAATCCGAAATCCGAAATCCGAAATCCGAAACAAATCCAAATGACTAAAATTCAAAATTCGAAACTTAGTTTGAGACCTGTTTTTAATTATCTAAAAAAATTAGTTAATTTTAAGGTTGATTTTTCGGACGCGGGAATCGGGTCGCCGTCGTTGGAAAGGAAAATCAAATCGTTGAAAGCGGGCGGAGTTTTAATGCTTGAAAATATCCGATTTTACGCCGATGAGGAGGCAAATGACGCGGAATTTGCCAAAAAATTAGCCGAAATGGCGGACATTTTTGTAAACGACGCTTTTGCCGTTTCGCACCGCGATTGCGCCTCGATTACGGGCGTTACAAAGTTTTTGCCGTGTTATGCCGGTTTGAATTTGGAAAAGGAAGTGGAAGTTTTAAGCAATGTTTTTAAAAACCCCGCAAAACCAATGGTTGTTTTGATGGGTGGGGCAAAAATTTCCGATAAAATCGGCGTGATTGAGAAAATGCTGCCAAAATCGAAAGTTGTTCTTTTGGGCGGGGGGCTTGCCAATAATTTTTTAAAAGCTCGGGGATTTGAAATAGGAGATTCTTTTTTTGATAAAGACGGGGCAGGCGCGGCCGCGCGTTTGAAAAAAAATGTTAAAATAGTTTTGCCTGTTGATGTGGTAATTACAAATGGAAAAAGGGTTGAAATTAAATTGGTGTCCACCCCCACCCAACCTCCCCCTCCCCGAGGGAGGGGGAGGAATGGAGGGGGAGGGATTTGCCCCGTTGGCTGGAAAATCGTTGATATTGGTCCGAGGACGATTAAATTGTTCAGCGATTATATAAGACGTGCGCAGACAATTGTTTGGAACGGCCCAATGGGTTATTTTGAAAAACCGGAATTTTCTTACGGCACGATGAGTATGGCGCAGATTGTCGGTAGCCGCTCAACCGGCAAAGCGTTTGGCGTGGTTGGCGGAGGCGAAACAATTGAAGCGTTAAGAAAATCCGGAATGGAAAATTATATTGATTGGGTTTCAACCGGCGGCGGAGCAATGCTGGAGTTTTTGGAAAAAGGTACTTTAATTGGTTTAGAACCGTTAAAGAAATAAGCTTACTAAACTACGAATTATTCTACAAATCCTACAAAAATTTTTTTGTATAATTTGTAACCAATTTGTAGTTTTGTATGCTAATTATGAAAATTAAATTAATTCAAGCCAGAGAAATTTTGGATTCCCGCGGGAATCCGACAATAGAAACAAAAGTCGTTTTGTCTCCCTGCGGGAGATGTCCCGAAGGGACAGAAAACGGCGTTTTTGGTACGGCCTCGGTTCCTTCCGGCGCTTCTACAGGTAGCCACGAAGCCTTAGAATTGCGCGACAACGACGCTAAAAGATATTTAGGCAAAGGCGTGCTAAAAGCCGTGGCAAACGTTAATTTAAAAATAAATAAATTATTGAAAGGTTTTGAAGTAACCAAACAATTAGAAATTGACAAAAAAATGATTGAGCTTGACGGCACGGAAAATAAGTCAAAATTGGGAGCTAACGCCATACTCTCAGTGTCTCTCGCGTGTGCTCGCGCCGGGGCTGCTTCGCTCCGAATACCTCTTTATAAATATCTTAGAAAAATTTTCAATTTTCAATTTTCAATTTTCAAACTGCCGTATCCGATGATGAACATTCTAAACGGAGGTAAACACGCCGACTGGGCAGCCGATATTCAGGAGTTTATGATTATGCCGCAGGCAAAATCATTTAAAGAAAGAGTGCGGCAGGGAGCCGAAGTTTTTCATTGTTTGGCGAAAATTTTGAAAGCCAACGGTTATGCCATTACCGTGGGCGATGAAGGCGGATATGCCCCGCGATTAAAACAAAATGAGGAGGCGTTTAAGTTGATTTTGGAAGCAATTAAAACCTCCGGTTGGAAAGCGGGCAAAGACGTTAAATTGGCGATAGACGCCGCATCGTCGGAATTTTATGATGAAAAAAAAGGCTATGAATTCAAACTTGATAAACGGACATTGTCATCATCGGAAATAATTGAGCTGTATAGCGATTGGTTAAAAAGATTTCCTATAATTTCCATTGAAGACGGTTTGGCGGAAGATGATTGGGATGGATGGAAGTTGCTGACAAAAGAAATGGGAAAGAAAACGATTTTGGTGGGCGACGATTTGTTTGTCACAAATTCCAAAAGATTGGCCGAAGGGATTAAGAAAAACGTTGCCAACGCCATTTTAATTAAAGTTAATCAGATTGGCACGTTAAGCGAAACGATTGATTGCATTAATTTGGCAAAAAAGAATGGTTATAAAGTTATTATCTCCCACCGCTCCGGCGAAACAGAAGACGCTTTTATCGCCGATTTGGCGGTGGCAACAAACGCCGATTTTATCAAAACCGGAAGTTTATCGAGAATTGAAAGAGTTGCCAAATATAATCGGTTGATGGAGATAGAAAACGAGCTTTAAATGTTAGCGTTGTTTGGCGTTATGTTTAGCGTAGTTTCGCGATAAAATGTTTCGTTTAATCGCAAAACCACGCGAAATTGTACGCAAAACCACGCGAAATTATGTTGGTTGTTTTAATAATTTTAGACGGCTGGGGTATTGCTGAAAATAACGATCATAATGCCATTTTTGTTGCCAAAACCAAGGAATTTGATAAATTATTAAAATTTTTTCCGTCGTATTCGCTTATCGCTTCAGGAAAGAGTGTTGGCTACGCGCCAAACGCTCATGGTAATTCGGAACAAGGCCATTTAATTTTAGGTTTGGGGCGGACGATCGATAAGATTAACTCGGAACAAAGAAACATAGAAACAAAGAAACATAGAAACAAAGAAACGGAGAAACTGTTTAAAAATTCACTTTCGGAAATTATTTCGGTGGAAAAATTAAAACAGCTTTATATTTCCGAAACGGAAAAATTTATCAATGTCAGTTATTTTTTTAGCGGCAAGAAAGATGCGCCTCCGCCCGCGGCGGATTGGGTAAACATTCCCTCGCCCGTGTCGCCGTCTTTTTCAAAAATGCCCGAAATGTCGGCCAAAGAAATTTCCAAAAAAGTTGTAAGCGAGATAATGGCTGATAAATATAATTTCATTGTTGTAAATTTTGCTAACGCGGATATGGTGGCGCACGAGGGAGATTTGGCTGCGACAGTTAAGGCAATACAAACGGTTGATTCTTGCCTTGGCGAAATAGTTGAAATTGTTTTGGCTAAAGATGGGGCGGTGTTAATAACGTCCGACCACGGCAACGCCGAGGAAATAAGGCCGCTTACGGAAGGAGAAATTATAAAACCGCACACCGCAAATCCCGTCCCACTTATCATTGCGGGAGCGCAAAAGCCCCCGTATTCCCCCTTTAAAAAAGGGGGAAGCGAAGGGGGATTTTCTGAGCCGTTTGCGAAGAAAGGAACTTTGGCCGACGTGGCGCCGACAATACTTAAATTATTCGGCATTAAAAAACCGAGACAGATGACAGGGAAATCGTTAGTGTAATCTACTAAATTACTAATCCTATACGAATTTACGAATAATTCGTACGATTAAATTTTTTTTACGAATTAGTATATTCGTAAGAAATTCGTATTTTCGTAGGTCAATTTAATTTACGCCTGAATTACCGGAAGTCCAAACAATTGTAAATCAATTAAACAAAGAAGCGGCCGGAAAAGAAATCCGCGCCGTCGATGTTTTGTTCGCCAAACCAATTAAAGGAATCTCCTCCGCAGATTTTAAAAAAAGCGTTTTAGGGTCAAAATTTAAAAAATTCGGGAGGAGGGCAAAATTGATTATTGCCGCTCTTTCAAACGGTTTCAGTTTAGTTTTTCATTTAAAACTTACCGGCCGGCTGTTGTTTTCAAAAGAAAACGAGCCTGTTTCAAAACACACTCATATAATTTTTCATTTGTCGGGCAATGAAAAATTGGTTTTTGAAGATTTTCGAAAATTCGGTTATGTAAAATTTTTAAAAAGCAACGAGTTGGAAGAATTGTTTAAGAAAGAAAAATACGGGCCCGAGCCATTTTCTAAAGAATTTACTTTGGAAAAATTTAAAGAACTTCTTTCTAAAAAGTCGAACGCCAAGATTAAGCCACTTTTAATGGACCAAACGTTTATTGCCGGCGTGGGCAATATTTACGCGCAAGAAGCGTGTTTTTGCGCCAAAATTTTGCCAATGCGGAAAGTCGGGACATTGTGTGATTCGGAAATTTCCGATTTATATCATTGCCTTTTGAAGATTCTTAATGCGGCGATAGAAAAACAGGGCTCGTCGGCTGACTCCTATGTTAATGTTTACGGCGAAAAAGGCAAATATGTTCCGATGCTAAAAGTTTACGGTCGTGGCGGCGAAAAATGCCTTCGTTGCGGCGCAAGGCTTGAAGAAATAAGGCTTGCCGGCAGGGGAACCGTATATTGTTCGTCATGCCAAAAATAAAATCCCCCTCTTTCCCCCTTTCAAAAAGGGGGAGTGAGGGGGATTTAAGCACTCTCCCTTTTGTAAAGGGAGAATTAAAGAGAGATTTTTTATGCATTATTATAAACCACATTTAAAGGGGGTCGCTGGGATATTAAGAAAAAATATGACCGACGCGGAAATTAAATTGTGGAATAGAATAAAAAGAAAGCAAATTGCAGATTTACAGTTTTATCGTCAAAAACCGTTAGGAAAATATATTGTAGATTTTTATTGTCATGCAAAGGGCTTGGTTATAGAAATTGACGGCGGACAGCACTACGAGATAAGGGGGACAAAAAAAGATAAAGAAAGAGATGAATATTTAGAAAATGTTTTGGGGTTGAAAGTTTTTAGGTTTAATAATTTAGAGGTTTTGAAAAATATAGAAGGAGTTATGGGTAAGATTTTAGAAGCAGTAAGTTAAATCCCCCTACCCCCTTTGCGAAAGGGGGACTTAAAAATCCCCCTCTTTCCCCCTTTCAAAAAGGGGGAGTAAGGGGGATTTAGAAAATGGAGGATTTAAATCATTGACAAATTTTCCTCATTTGATAACATAAGAACATTAAAGAATCAGAACCTTAAAAATTTTAAAACCAAGGAGGAGGAGAAAATGACAGAGAAAAGTAAAAAAGGACGCAGAATTATTATTAGCCGTAAGGATTTCAACAGAGCATTGAGATTGCTCGTGTTTAAAACCAGCGTTGACAGCTTCTCTTCTTGCCGCGAAAGGTGTGAATTTTTTTGCATCAAACCGGAGGATGCTTATGAAGAGGCGAAGAAGATTTTGAAAGAGAATGGCATTAAATTTAGCGTGGAGGAATAAATATTTTAACCCCGTTTTTTAAAGCGGGGTTGTTTTTTTAGTCAATAGATTAAAGTTGTCAGTTGCAAGTTGTTAAAAAACAGTTTTTTTGATACCATAAAAGTATAAAAAATGTAGTATTCTTCGACCGACCCCGACGTGTCGTCGGGGAAGTGGAGAAGTTCTCGACAAGCTCGAACAATAGCATTTATATTTTTGAGCGAAGCGGAATCAAGAAGTTCTCGATTCGGGCTTCGCCCTCACTCGAACAGTAACATTTATATTCTTCGAGCGAGCCGAAGGCGAGTCGAGAAGTTTTCGACCCACAGGCCTTCGGTGACCATGTGTATAGTCGCTATCCCGGCTTGCGGCCTAGGGACAGCCCGAACAAGAATATGGTTTTTCAAGTAGATTTATATTTATTCAGATTAATCAATAATTTGGCCGGAAGAAGCGGCGTGGTGGATTATTTTTTCCGATTTTCTGCCGTTTATTTGATTTTTGTTTTGGGCGCGGCGGCAGCGGCAGTTTGTTTCTATTTTTGGAAAAAAGATAAGAAATTGGGCAGTTTTATTTTTTTGTGGGTCGCGGGAACAACGGTTTTTTCTTACACAGTCAAAATTTTAATCAATTGGCTAATGTTTAGGCCAAGGCCTTTCGCGGCGCTAGGGGGCGTTCATCAATTAGTTTTAAAGTCGCCGTTTGATAATTCTTTTCCGTCGGGGCATGCCACAGCGGCTTTTGCCATTGCTCTGCCTCTTTTATTTTTTCTTTTGCAACAAGGCAAGAACGGCAAAATTTTTGGAATCATTTTTTTAATTTCGGCCACCTTAGTCGCCTTTAGCAGAATTGCAAGCGGCATCCATTACCCGATAGACATCCTCGGCGGTGTCTTGGTGGCACTTTTAGTGAGTTTAAGTTCCGCAAGGATTTTAAAGCGACTTTTTATCGCGGATAAACGCGGATAGCAACGCGGATGAACGCAGAAAATATTTTAAATTTTGGTCATTAGGACTTTGGATTTGTTTGGAAATTGGTAATTGGAAATTTAAAAAATTTTAATCAAATTAAAATTTTTATATATGTATCCTATTATTTTAGCCGGTGGAGTTGGGACAAGATTGTGGCCGGTTTCAAGAAAAAACGCGCCAAAGCAGATGAAGATTTTTTACGGCAAAGAATCTTTACTCCGCCACACCTGGCGGAGAATTGCTGGAAAATTTAAGATTCAAGATATTTTTTTGGCGACTTCGTCAGAGTTTTTTAATTTGGTTAAATTGGATTTGCCCGAGATTAAGCGCCAAAATATTTCATTGGAGCCGTGCCGCCGCGACACGGCGCCGGCCTTGGGCCTTGCTCTGGCAAAAGTTCACAAACGCGACAATAACGCTGTTTTTACTTTGGTTAATTCCGACGGCCATATTAAGAATGAAAAAGAGTATTTTAGGATGCTTGATTTAGCCGAAAAAACAGTTAAAAAGCATCCGGAGAAAATTGTTTTAATCGGCGTTAAGCCAAAATATCCGGAAACCGGTTACGGTTATATAAGAATGGGCAACGAATTTTTAAAATTTCCCCACCCCCTCCTACCTCCCCCTCCCAAAGGGAGGGGGAGGGAAGGTGGGGGAGGGTTTTCCTCGAATATAAACAAATTTGACGAAATTTATACCGTTGAATCTTTTGTTGAAAAACCTGATTTAAAGACCGCGCAAAAAATGGTTGATTCATGGGAATATCTTTGGAATGCCACTATGATTGTTTCGCGCGTTGACACGTTTCTGTCCCTTTACAAAAAATACCTGCCGAAGATTTATAAAGGTTTGATGGAAATTGAAAAATCAATTGGCGCGGTTAGGGAAAAAGAAGTAATTAAGAATGAATTTTTAAAAATGGACAAAATTTCGCTTGATTACGGAATTTTGGAAAAAGTTTCAAAAAATGAGCCGGGCAAGATGCTTGCCTTGCCGGCCGATTTGGGGTGGGCTGATGTGGGTCATTGGCGGGCTGTTTTTGATGTTTTATCGGATAAAAAAAATAACAATGTCGTTTATGGGCAGTATTTTGGTTTAGACAGCAATAAAAATTTAATTTATAATTTATCGCAAAAATTGGTGGTAACGCTTGGGCTTGAGGAAATGATTGTTGTTGAAATGCCGGACGTGGTTTTTGTCGCCCCAAAATCAAAAGCGCAGGAGGTTAAAAGATTGGTGGGCGAAATGGAGAAAGACCGCAAATTGAAGAAATTCATTTAATTTTTTATGCGCAAATTGCTGGTGGTTTTTATTATTTTATTGTTTTTATCCGCCTTGTTCGGCGGCTATCTTTTAAATATCTTTTATCTTTCTTCACCGGCCGGCGGCGCGTCGACGGTAAAATTTATAATTGAACGCGGTGAGGGTGTGGGGAAAATAAGTTATAAATTAAAAGAAGCAAACATTATTGACAGCCGTTTTTGGTTTGAGATGTTTGTTTGGTTTAAAGGCGTTAGCCAAAGATTCCAGTACGGTATTTTTGATCTAAAATCGGGGATGAGTTATCGGGAAATTATGGAATTAACCACCTTGCCGCAGTCGGCTGACACGGAGGTTTTGCTGCAAGAAGGCCTTAATTTGAAGAATTATGCTTCCATTTTGGAAGAAAAGGGACTTTTGCCAACAGAAGATTTCTGGGATGCGGTTGGCCAGCCGGCAATTGATTACAGTAAAAAGAAAAGTGCTCCGCGGCCGCTTGGCGATTTTTCTAAAGAATTTTCTTTTTTGTCCGATAAGCCCAATTTTGTCAGTTTGGAGGGTTATCTTTTCCCGGATACTTATCGTTTCAATAAGGATTCCAGCGCTAAAAAGATCGCGCAGAAAATGCTTGCCAATTTCGACGCAAAATTGTCGCAGGAATTGCGTGATGAAATTAAAAAACAGGGAAAAACTATTTTTTCTATTATAACTATGGCGAGCATTATTGAAAGAGAGGCGCAAAGTTACGAAGATAAACAAATGATTTCCGGCATTTTTTGGCGCAGATTGCGGGCTTATATGCCGCTTCAGGCAGACTCAACGGTAAATTATGTTACAGGCAAAAGCGACCCTTCGGCAACATACGCCGACATTGCTATTGATTCGCCGTGGAATACTTACAAACACCAAGGTTTGCCTTTGGGGCCGATTTGTAATCCGGGGATAGATTCCATCAGGGCGGCAATTTATCCGGAAAACGATTCGAAAAAAAATCCCTATTTTTATTTTTTAACCACGCCTGAGGGCGAGGTAATTTACAGTAAAACGCTTGACGAGCATAATAAAAATAAGGCGAAGTATTTAAAATAATGAATACAAAATTTCTCCCTTTGTAAAGGGAGAATACAAGAGGGATTTATGTATCGTTATAAGTCAGGTTTAAAGAGAAATGCTCGATTATTAAGAAAAAACATGACCGACGCAGAATTAAGGTTGTGGTCAAAAATAAGAAAAAGACAAATCGCAAATTTACAATTTTATCGGCAAAAACCATTAGGGAAATATATTGTAGATTTTTACTGCCACAACAAAAAATTGGTAATAGAAATAGACGGCGGACAACATTTCGAAATTAAAAATATAAGGGAGGACAGAGAAAGAGATAATTATTTTAAAAATAGATTAAAATTAAGAGTTCTCAGGTTCACCAATTTAGAGGTTTTACAAAACATAGAAGGCGTGTTCGATGAGATTATAAAAGAAACAAATTAAATCCCCCTTATTCCCCCTTTAAAAAGGGGGAATTTACGTTATATTTTACCTCCGCTTGACAGTTTTTCCCTTTTGAAGTAAGGTAAAATTACAACTTAGCCCTTTAAAATAATGGAGAATAACGATGATAGAAGCAAACGAACCTGCCTATTTTTTTGTTTATGAATCGCGGGGTGGCGTAAAAAGGCGTGAAATTAAGATAAATTTAAATTCAAGAAGAATTGACGGACGAAGTCATGCGTTAAGAATAATGAAGGGGCTTGAGAAAAATATTTCCAAAGCCGACAAAACGGCGAAGTGTTTTAGGATTGAGGAATTGGTAATTTTAACATTAAATAGCCCGCCTACGCCCACCCGCCTCCGTTCCGAACTTCGGCGAGGCAGGAGGCTACGGCGTGGCAAGTCACGTCGTTCGCGAACGACGTGACAAGGAGAAAGCAAAATGAGCAGCCGGAGCATTCTTGGATTTTTTTTGGGAATTTTTATCGCGCTTTGTGCCCTTGTTTTTTTCACAGTTGGTTGTGCCGAGCCGGAAGAAGACCCTATCGTTCTTGCAAGCGATGACACAATTGACGGCATTTACCGCGTTCACGTAATGGAAACTCTTGATACGTGCAGTCCTCCCGAAACCGAATTCATTACTCGGTGGGATTGGCTGCTTGTAACGGTGCAGGAAAGAAGCGAAGAAAATTCTTATCTTGCCGATTTGGACCTCGCCGATCTTACCTTTCATGACGTAAAAGTTTTGCCCAACAGCTCTTTTTATTTCGAAGAAATTTCTTACGGCGCGTTTGTCAGCCGTATTTACGGAACCATTGATTCAAGAGAAATTTATGCCACCATCGAGCTGCCAATGCTGGATTATGAAACAGGCGAAGAGATTTGTAATGTTGTTTATGGTGTCGAGGGATATAAACTTTTTGCGACTCTTCCGCCTCCGGATGATATGAAAAGATAAAATAGTTAACAATCAACAAAAAAGAAAGGAGTCGTCAAATGATAGAAGCAACTGAAGAGCTGGCAGCAGAGATATCGGGAGAGGCGTGTACTTGGGCAAGATGGAATGGGATGTCAAAAGAAGAGTTGTTAGAAGAGATTAATTCTTATGAGCCACAAAATAGAGTTTCCGGCTTGCGAATTGTTAAGTTTGTGGTTTATAAATTTAGATTATCCCACGGTGAAGTCTTGGAGGAATGCCGGAAATTGCGCGAAAAAAACTAAAAGAAGCAAGGCGAGTGATTTTATATATTTAAGAGCAGAGACAATCTGCTCTTTATTTTTTATGGTTGTTTGTGTTAAAATAGATTAGACGTCGCTCCGATAAAGTCGGAGCGGCTATATTGATTTGAGGATTCGAATTCTAAAATTTAAAATTGTAGCCGCAACTTTTAGGTTGCGTAAAACTATGACCGAAGAGCGTTTACATCGTTTGCCGCGAGAATGTTACAAAGGAAGAGTCGCTGTTGCATTTACCCTGTGTTTGAGAGAAAGAGAGCGGTTTTTTGTTAATAAAGAAATTTTTAAACTCGTAGAGGAGAGATTGTTACAAACACTTAATAATTTTGGTTGTGATGCTCACGTTTATCTTTTTATGCCCGACCACTGCCACTTTTTATTTGAAGGTAAAACAGATTTTTCCGACATATATCAATGTTTGATAAATTTTAAACAAAAAAGCAGTTACTACTTGAAAATAATGTGGCAAAAAGATTTTTACGACCATATTTTAAGAAATGACGAAGATGTTATAAAACAGACAAGATATATTTTAGGAAATCCTATTAGGAAAAATTTGGTTCAAAATTGGAAAGAGTATCCTTTTAAAGGATCGACCGTGTATGATTTTGATGGCTGGGATATCGCTCCGACTTAAAGTCGGAGCGGCAACATCCTCAAATCACAGTTCGCAGGCTAAAGCCTGCGGCTACATTGATTTGAAGATTCGAATTCGGAAATTTGAAATTGTAGCCGCAACCTTTAGGTTGCGAAATTACTCGCAGGCTAAAGCCTGCGGCTACACTTATTTAACAACATACAGTTGCGAAATTACTCGCTCCGACTTAAGGTCGGAGCGGCTACATTAACGATAAAATTGCCCGAATTTATGCTTATAAATTACGAATCTGAATTAAATGCCGAACAATATAAGGTGGTAACCGAAGCTGACGGTCCGGCCTTAATTCTTGCCGGCGCCGGAAGCGGAAAAACGCGGACAGTTGTTTACCGCGTGGCTTATCTGATTGAAAAAGGCGTTAGTCCGGAGAACATTCTTCTTTTAACTTTTACCAACAAAGCGGCGAAAGAAATGACCGTCAGGGTAAAAAATTTGTTGGAAAAAGAAGCGGTTGACGCGCTTAGCGCGTCAAAAACCACGCTAAGCGTGGTTGGCGGCACTTTTCACCACTTCGCCAATTTAATTTTACGCAGATACGCGGCGGCGTTAGGTTTTGGCAATAATTATACTATTTTAGACGAGGAAGACAGCCGCGAACTTATTAAAAATTGTTTAAAAACTATAAACACAAAAGCGTCGGCAACAAAATTTCCTTCCGCGGCGATTGTGCAGGAAGTTTGGAGTTATTGCCGCAACGCCAAAAAAGATTTTAGAAATATTTTTGGGGCAAGGCACCCGAAGTTTTATTCATTATCGGGCGCGTTAGAGCAGATTGTGGAGCTTTACGAGCAAAAGAAAAAAAGAGCCAACGCAATGGATTTTGATGATTTGCTTTTAAATCTCTTAAATCTTTTAAAAAATAATGAGGAGATTTTGCAAAAATTATCCAAGCAATTTCAATATATTTTAGTTGACGAATACCAGGACACTAATTATATTCAGGCGGAAATTGTTTATTATTTAGCATCGCATTATAAAAATATTTTGGTGGTGGGCGATGACGCGCAAAGCATTTACTCATTCCGCGCGGCGGAAGTAAAAAATATTTTAGATTTCCCCAAAATTTTTCCCGACGCGAAAATTTACAAATTGGAAACAAATTACCGCTCCACGCCGGAAATACTAAATGTCGCCAATGAAATCATTTTAAATAATTTCAGTCAATTTCCTAAAAATTTACGCCCTGTTTTATCTCCTTACGCCAAACCATTTTTAATTCCAGCCGTTTCAGCCGCCAGCGAGGCAAAATTCATCGCTGAAGAAATTTTGCGATTGCGGGACGAGGATGTAAAATTAAGCGATATTGCCGCGCTTTTTCGCGCCGCCCATCAATCGGAACGGCTTGAAATGGAACTTAACCGGCGGAACATTCCTTATGAATTTCGCGGCGGCATCAGGTTTTTTGAGCGCGCCCATATTAAAGACGCCATTGCTTATTTAAAAGTCATTAATAATTTTCGCGACGAGGCAAGCTGGTCGAGAGTTTTAAATCTTCAAAGCGGAATCGGGGAGGAAACTTCGGCAAGAATTTTTAATGAAATTATAAAATTATCAAAATTTGAAGAGATTTTTTCGCCCCCCCTCCCTTACCCTCCCCCTCAAGGAGGGGGAGGGATGGGGTGGGGGTTGCCATCGCGCGCGGTTTTTGGCTGGCACGCTGAGCGTGCCAACAGCCGCGCTGAGCGCGGCTGGCAGACGCTTGTTAATATCTTAAAAAAGATTGATGGAAAAAATCCGTGCGAGGCGCTGGAATCCCTAATAGATTCGGATTACAGCGAATATTTATTCGCCAATTATCCAAATGCCGAAGAAAGGATTGATGATTTGAAAGCAATGGCGGAATTTGCCGGGCAATATAAAAATTTAAATGATTTTTTGTCGGAAGTTAGCTTGCAGGAATATTACTCTGTCCGCGACGCGAAAGAAAATCCCGACAACGCGGACAAGGTTGTTCTTTCAACTATTCATCAGGCAAAAGGTCTGGAGTGGAATTCGGTTTTTGTGATGGGCCTAAATGAAAAACACTTTCCGCATTATCGGGCGTTATATGACCCAGCCGGCTTGGAAGAGGAGAGGCGGCTTTTTTATGTGGCGACCACGCGGGCTAAAAAGAATTTGTATTTCAGTTTTTCACTTTCAAGCGGTTTTGGTGAGTTTGATTTTGCTGAGCCCTCGCGTTTTTTAAGTGAAATTCCGCGGCATCTTTTGGAAAAATTAACCTTAGACGACTTTCCGAGCCAAGGAAAAGCGGATGTGGACTTGTCACGCCGAAGCTCCGACTTGTCACGCCGAAGTCCAGAATGGACGGAGGCGGATAGAGATTTCGAAACATCAATACGGTTGGAGGATTAGAAAATTATTTTTTTAAATAAAAAGCCCCTTACATAAAAGTAAAGGGCGAGTTTCGTTTAAAGGAGAGGAGATTTGCCGAGCGGCTTTTTTTCAAGATGGTATCGACCGTCAGCGTTGAGAATGCACGCCTCCGCCACCGAAGTGACTACGGGCGCGTATTCTGCGCGCGAGCTGTAAGATTCGAAATAGCGGTGCGTGGAGGCGCAAATAACAATGTGTTCCTCTTTCTTTTCCACGGAAAAATTGACAATGTTTCCCTTATCATCATATTCATATTTGCGGCAGCGCCTGATGTTAATGCCGGAGGTTGGCGTGTGAACGTGAGCCATGACGGTAAATTGAATATGGGGCAGGAAGCTTAGAGGACGGGCAGCAGCGTTGAGTTTTCCGCCGGGGGTAAGGGCGCCGCTTTTTCCGTGCCTGAAATAGAAAGTGAAGAAATTTTTCTTCCACGAGACAATCATAATGAGAGGTTCGCCGAAGTAGGGAATGCCGTAATAATCGCAAACGCCAATTTCTAGCGGGTCAATGTCCGCAACTTTGATGACGCGAGCTTCGTGGTTACCCGGTTGCATGACAAGAATCTTATGAACAACGGATTTGATATCCTCGCGGAAAGAAGTGATTTGGTCGCGCGGCCGCAATTGCTGTCCGTAGACAGCGCCGGCAATTGAAGATGCTAAAGCCATTTCCAACGCATCGCCCACCGACACCATTAAAGCGTGTTCTTTTTCTTTTACGGTGCTAATGCACTCCTGGAAACCTTTACTGTCATGACCTTCACCGCCATAATGGAAGTCGGCGTAAAAATAAATTTTTATCCTCGGTCCGTCGTAGTCAATCTGCACGAAGTGCAATGGAGCCACAACCTCCCGTTCAGGAAAAAGTTTTTTCAGCGGGACGCTGTCCCACATCCGCGTTTCGCCGTTTCGCATCAGGCGCGGCGCAAGGATTTTTTTTGGAATCGCGCGGTAAGCCGGCCGCCAACGTGAGTCGGGGACGGTAAAAATCTTGAAAGGAAGACTATTTCGCACAATCAGTTTCTCTACCTCACCCTCACTCATTTTAAGCTCCCCGGCAATATCGGAGGCAGACATAATTTTTTTGGAGAGTTGCTGTTCAATGAAATTGGCAAATTTTTCATTCACTTCGGGGTTTTTCATCGTTTACCTCTCTGTCCTTTACTGGGTTAAGCCCTTACGGCCGTCCGCATAGAGAATGCAGGCTGTTGAGCCATGAGGATAGATGGTGCCGCTCTTTCTCTCTTCGGGGGACCCTTCGTATATATAAAAACCGGGGGTAAGGATAAGATGCTGCGGTTCAAACTGAATATCAAACCGTTCCATAATAATTTTCATGCGCGAAACATAGTCGGCGTAACCGGCTCGCGGGTGGCTCATGATAATAAAATCAATGGAATCAAGCGATTCAAGCAACTGGTGGACCGCGTTGAGTATCGCGCCGCGTTTCCTTGCGTTAGTGGCGCCATGAATGCAGAAAAAGGAATAATGGTGTTTTTTCCAGACAATTTCCGCGTTGACAGGCCTTTTGAAATAAGGAATCTGCAGGCTTCGGCACACTTGTTCAAGAGGGTCGAATCCGAGAAACTTTTCCATTCTTTCCTCGGTACATCCCTGATGCGCCCAGAGAACCTTGTGGGCAATCGGAAGCAGGTATTTGATTAACATTTCCTGACTTTTGTGAACAAGGTATTCCTTGAGTTCCCGGTCGCCGGCGGGGGGCATGCCTAAAATGGCTCCGTTCAATAAGACAAAAACGCAAGGGTTTCTATTGATCCATTGGATGTAATCTTTGAATCCCTTTTCGTCAAACTGGGGGGTGCCGATATGGCTTTCGGCCAACTGCGCCATTCTGATTTCGCGCCAATCAAGATCGTCGGGGAAACTTACCATAATGACAGAGGTGTCTTCCTTATTGAATTTCGGCGTCCAAATTTTCTTTTCTACCTTGCCGGGTGTAAGGTTTGATTGGTAATAGAGATAAACTTTCTCACCATTTTGATTGCGAAACTCAACCAGTTGATGCCCGTCGATTTCTTTGGGCAGTAGTTTTGGAATTTTGGCGGCATTATCTAAATTGTCTAACTTGAAAGCAGACGCGATTTCTTCAATCGTTCTCTGTTCTTTTATAAACTCTAACAATCTTTTTTCAGGGATTTTTTTGCCGTTTGTCCCATTCTTTCCGTTCTGTGCCATTGCCATCTCCTTTTTTTGTTTAAGGTGTTTATTTTTTAAAGAGCCTTTTAACTACTAATAGTTTAAGTTTTTTCTCGGCAGATGTCAAATTGTGTTTTGGCGATTGTCAAGTTTTAAAAGTTATTCGGCTTCGGGAGCCGCGTGTTTTGACTTTTGGGCTTCGGGAGCCCCGCGGGCTCCCGAAGCCCAAAAGTTTCGGCTCCTCGAAGCCAATAAATCTTGCTAAGGGCAAAGATACGTGTTAAATTATTAATTAGACACAAAGGAGGTAAAATGCTAAATAAATCGCACCTTAACAACGACATATTTAAAGGTTTGGTTGAGTTTAGAGTTTCGGAGAAAAAAGACGGAGATTTTAAGCCGAGCGAAACCGACGAGTTTAAAAAGAAAATCGAAGCATTTCGCAAAGAAACAGGTGTTTCAAAGATTATTGCGCCAAAACCCGGTAATTCGGGAAAGGTTGTTGTTTTTGGCAGCGAAGAATTAATTGCCGGTCCGGCTGGGATATTGAGAACCAAAGATGTTGCCGATGGTTTTATTATCACCACCAAAGATGAGCCGGCAGCAATAATGTTTGCCGTTGCCGACTGTCCGACTGCGATTGTTTTGGCAGAACTTGGCGGAAAACATTATGCTTTAGGGATTGTTCATTGCGGATGGAAGCCTCTTGTTGAGGGGGTGCTGGACAATTTAGTTCTAAGTATGGAAAAACTCCACAAAGATTCGCTGTGCGGCAAGCAAAGTTCTCGTTATTCTATGCGCGTTTTAATTACTCCCGGAATCGGGCCTTGTTGTTTTGAGGTGAATGAAGATGTCGCGCATCAATTAGCAACTAGATATAAAAAGGCGCAGTCTGTCCGCAATCTTTATAAAATGAGATGCTATATTAAAAACAAAGGCGATAAGATTTTGGTTGATATTCCTAAAATTTGCTGGTGTTATTTTGAGGAAAGAGGCGCAAGAGACATCGCGGCGATGAATATCTGCACCAAGTGCAGCGGCCAGTTTTTTTCTCACCGGCGCGGCGACAAAGAGAGAAATCTTGTTGCCGCCTTTCTCACTCCGCAGGCCTATCCACAGAAAAATAATTTAAAAAGAAGATGAAATGACGGCACAATTCAAAACCTCGCAATTTTATTGCGAGGTTTTTATTTTACGTCTTAACTTGCCTATCCGCTTATTCCTTTGGCTGTTCTGTAATTTCCCCAGCCTTGTCACCGAGTTTATCTTGGACTATACCTTCAAGTTTATCAAACTTTGCGCGCATGTCATCGTTTAACACGCTTGAACCTTTCATATATTTGGAAGCCAATTTCATCAATTCGCCCTGAATTTGTTGCAGAGTCATATTGGCGTCGCGAAAATCGCCGTCGTTTACGGAACTGATGACTTCGCTTAAAATTTCGTCAATTATCGCTTTCACCTCGGCGTTTTTAATCGATTTTATCTGTAATTTTATTTGGCGGAATTGGCTTAGCAAGCCATAAAGTTCGCCCGGGTGCGTACCCTGAAAAATATCTTGCATCGTCTCCATCGCGTCTTCAAGTTCGCCGTTTTTATATTGCGCGTTCGCCTCGTCATAAATTGTCTGAATGTCGGCCAGATGCTGATTTATTGCCGTCATATCAAAACCCAAGTTTTGGTAAGCTTTTTGTTTGACCAATTTTTGCACTTTTTTCAATTGCTTGGCTACTTCGGCGAGTTGTTTGGGTAATTCAATTTTCGCGCGCATCGCGTTTACCGTTTCCCAATATTGCCCCTCGTAGAATTCCTGCATTGCATCTCTTACACTCATATCCCCCGGCGGATTGGATATTGTTTTATAATGTTCGTTAATTTTATTAAGAATATCTTGGCAGGTGGCGATGTCGTCGGCGGAATTCGGCATTTTTTTCAATTGCTTTATAAAACGGTTGAGTTCGGATTTCATGTTTTTAATTTCTTGCAGCACTCTTTTGACTTCGCGCGGGTCAACGAATTCCATTTCCATTCCCTGCTCTTCCATCGCCTGGCCGTCTTTCATTGTTGGTCCCATTGGCGCGGGTTGCGTTTGATTTGGCTGGCCATCTTGAGGTTGTAAGGGCGGAGGTTTTTGACCTTCTGTGGAAGGATTGGGTTGAGGCGCCGGCTCATTCGGTTTTAACAGCTCAACCACTGGCGCGGGCGCGACAGCTTCCTGCGCCACTTTGTAATGCCTGATTATCGGCGTATTCATTTTTATTTCTTCGGCCGCGGCAAAAAACGGCACGTCAAAAAAACCCAGCGTCATTGCCGAGATCGCTAACACCGAAAGCGACCAATGGACTTTTTTCTTCAACATATAAATTATAATGCAAATGTCATGCGGATAATGCGAATATTTAAAATCCGCATAATCAGCATGGAATTCGCATTCATTAGCATTTAATTTGCATTTTGTTATGTATATATTATATCACATTTTTGGCTTTTTGTCAAAGATAATTTGCCCTATTATTTTAACCCCTCCTCTTCCCTTATCTTTTACAAGAATCTTTTGTTTCTCCTTCCAGCCATATTTTTCAATAATTTTCTTCGGAATAACCAAAGAATAACTGCGCCTTGACGTTTTTATAATTTTACGAGTATATTTTTCCATACCCAGTATATCAACCTTGATGTTAAAGAATCATTTGTGTATGGATGATTCTTTTAACTTTAAAAGTTGGTTGAAAATGATATCCCACATTCAATTTACAAGTGCAACACTTGTGGATAAAAAATTTTGATATTTGTTAAATTGATTTTTTGTAATTTGTTCATTTCAATCTCAAATGCTTCGTTGGGTGTCAAATATTCTAAGCAT
>Ga0265296_1001761_pt1 | contig 23596 bp, 26 predicted proteins | sample MunlanPumphouse1_FD_189073 | JGI IMG/M metagenome (GOLD analysis project Ga0265296, IMG submission 189073) | Groundwater microbial communities from a municipal landfill in Southern Ontario, Canada - Pumphouse #1 | ecosystem: Environmental > Aquatic > Deep subsurface > Groundwater | place... | reverse complement strand
GCCTGCGATCGCTGTAGCTCGCCTCGAATGGCGTGCGTGGTCTTGGCGCTGCCGTGTAGTATCTGTCCCATAGCTCCCTCCGCTGCGACGATGATAAGTTTACACCATCACATGCTGGGACCAAACAGCTGCCTCGGCGGTTCGCTCGGCGGCTTTGCGCAACAGGTGCTTGAGCTTGGCGAACATCTGCTCGATCGGATTGAGGTCGGGCGAGTATGGCGGCAGGAACAGCAGGCGCGCGCCGACGCTTCGTATCGCCTGGCGGATGGCCGGTCGCTTGTGGCTGCTCAGATTGTCCATGATCACGACATCGCCGGGTTTGAGGGTCGGCGCCAGGAACTGCTCGACATAGGCGGCGAAGCTTTCGCCGTTGATCGGTTGGTCGAGAACGCAGGGAGCGTCGATCCGATCATGGCGGAGCGCCGCGAGGAAGGTCATAGTTCGCCAATGGCCATAGGGAACCTTGGCATCGAGCCTGCGGCCTCTGGGCGCCCAGCCGCGCAAGGGCGCCATGTTCGTCTTGGCCCAAGTCTCGTCAATGAAGACGAGGCGTTTGGGATCAAGCCGGCCCTGATACTTCTTCCACTGCTCGCGTCGGCGCGCGATCTTGGGCCGGAGCTGTTCGGCCGACAGAATGCTTTTTTTTGAAGCTCAGCCCCTCGGCGTGAACGAACTCCCAGACCTGCCGATAGTCGACCTTCACGCCCCGCTCGGCCAGTTCGGCGACCAGCCCGCGCAATGTGAAGTCGCGTGTCGCCCGCTCCAGCAGCCAGTCGCGATGTTCGCCGCGCAAAACCCGCGGCTTGTGCCCGCCAATCTGCCCGGGAGCCACGCTGCCCGTCTCCCGGAACCGCCGCACCCACTTGATCGCGCTGCTCGCCGCTACACCAAATCGCGCCGCCGCCTCGTGCCGTGACAACCCGTCACGCTCCACCAACGCCACCACCCGCTCCCGCAGGTCCATCGAATACGCTCGCGCCATCCATGCTGGCCTCCCTCCCCAGCCAGCATGGTGAATCAGAAAACAAGCGTCTTGGGAATCTCAAATCGATTCAGCGCAATCTCATCCCGCTCTAGCGGCGCCAGAAGGGGCGTTTTTCCACCGCGACGGGCGTGCCGATCGCCTCGGCGCGGCCTTCGGCGCGTGCGGCGCGCAGTTCGGCGTCGCTGGCATGCTGCTGTGCCCGATGCGTGGCGAGCTCGTCGCGGCGGCGCTGGCGCAACGCGTCGTAGCTCCAGCGCGTATGGCCATAGCCGAAGAGGCAGAGCAGGCCGCCGGCGATCGCCAGATTCTTCATCGCGGCCATCGCCTGCACCGGGTCGGTGAACTCGCGGTGGAAGAAGAGGATGGTGGCGAGCACGAAGCCCGCGAGCAGGATCGACACGAGGCGCACGGCAATGCCGAGCGCGATGCAGATGCCCGCGATCAGTTCGAAGAGGCCGACGGGGATGGCAAGACCGCCTGGCAGGCCGGAGGTCGCGATCATCGCGGTGGTGTCGGATACATGGATCAGCTTGTTGATCCCCGACACGATGAAAATCAGGGCAATGAACAGGCGGCCGACGAAGACGGCGATCATGGACATGGACATTCCTTCCCTAGCGCGCCCCATCCGCTTGTGTAGACAGGACGCGTGGGACGGCTTTGGGTTCCGGCCTAGCGCGGGGTGAGGTCAGCAACGCAACTTCGCAGTCGCGGCAATCGAAAGCGCGCAGGATGACAGCGCCGGGCCCGGCGGGCAGGTTGACATCGGCGAGCGTCACGACCGTCGACGATTTGGGTGCCCTGGACCTCCAGAAAGCCTTAGGCGTGCGCAGCGGTGGAGAAAAACAGCGCGGCGAGCGCGAGTGCGGCGGTGGGAAGTTCGTGACATCATTCCCATTTTTGAATTATGGTAACGTTATCAAATCTGTCTGGAGAGCAAGCTGTCGAGCCGAATTTCGTCATTGCGAGCGAAGCGAAGCAATCCAGAGCGGTTTACGCAGCTCTGGATTGCCGCGTCGCTACGCTCCTCGCAATGACGGCGCAGGGTCAGATGACGCTAAAGCTTGGGCAGCGTGACGCCCTTTTGCCCCATATATTTGCCCGCGCGGTCGGCGTAGCTCGTCTCGCACGGCTCATTGCCCTGCAGGAACAGGAACTGGCACGCGCCTTCATTGGCGTAGATTTTGGCGGGCAGGGGGGTGGTGTTGGAGAATTCCAGCGTCACATGGCCTTCCCAGCCGGGTTCGAGCGGGGTGACGTTCACGATGATGCCGCAGCGCGCATAGGTCGACTTGCCGAGGCAGATCACGAGCACGTCGCGCGGGATGCGGAAATATTCGACCGTGCGCGCCAATGCAAAGCTGTTCGGCGGGATGATGCAGACGTCGGTTTCGCGGTCGACGAAATTCTTGGGGTCGAAATCCTTCGGATCGACGATCGTCGAATCGACGTTGGTGAAAATCTTGAATTCGGGTGCGACGCGCGCGTCATAGCCATAGGAGGAGAGGCCGTAGCTGATGCAGCCGTCGCGGCGCTGCGCCTCGACAAACGGTTCGATCATGCCCTGCGTCTGGGCGGCTTCGCGAATCCAGCGGTCGGAAAGAATGGCCATGCTGTCTCTTGTCGGCGTGCTACGGTTTGCGCAAGCGGTCAGTGTCGATATCCGCCCTCGATCCTGGCCGTGCCCCTGCGAAGGCAGGGGCCCATCACCCAAGCTCTCGTTTTCCATCGCCGCTGAGCGGCAACGCGGCGGCCAGTGATGGGCCCCTGCCTTCGCAGGGGCACGGCGGTGGATTAGTCGATGAGGCCGAGGTCCTTCGGCCCGAACGCCGCAGGCAGCAATTGGCTGAGCCGATAGGTCATGACCGCCTTGCCGTCGCCCGAGGCGCAATGGACCAGGATGTCGACCTTCGACCGCTCGGCGGCTTCGTTCAATATCTGGCGGCAGCGGCCGCACGGATTGACCGGGTCGGCGCCGAGCAGTTCGTCGCCGTGGGGACGGCCGCCGACGATCGCGACCTCGGCAAGCTCGCCGATCCAGCCCTCATTGACGATCTTCGCCACCGCCACGGTTTCGGCGCAAAGAGTGAGGCCATAGCTCGCATTCTCTACATTCGCGCCGGTGACGACATCGCCATTTTTAAGCAGCAGCGCGGCGCCGACGTGGAAGCCCGAATAAGGGGCATAAGCGCGGCTCGCGGCGTCGCGCGCGGCGTCGATCAGGGCATCACGGTCCTCGGTCATCGCATCTCTCCTTGCGGGCGCAGCGCGTTCCAGCCGACGGTGCCCTCGGCGCCCGACAGACGGAGATAATCATTCGCCTGCCACATCGCCCATGGGTGCGCGCCATAATCGGGTTCAAAAAAGTCGCGGCGCAGCCAGGTCGTGCGCGCGATGCCCTGCGTCACCCTGTAATCGCTCTCGAACGCCGGGCCGGGTGCGATTACGCTCTGCTTGCCCATATGCGCCTCGATCTGCGCCAGAAAAGTGGCGAGTTCGGAGAGCAAAAGCGCGCGCGTCGGCCGGTCGGGGCAACGATCGTCGTAATCGAGCCAGACGACGGCGGGCAGCGCGTCGGCGCGGCGCGGCACGTGGCGGATGAAATTGGCGGCCTGGTCGGTCGCGAGCTGGCAGAGGCTGTAGCGGTGGATCGCGCCCGCCTGCACGCCGACTTCGCGGGCGGCCACCATGTTGCGCGCGAACTGCGGGTCGACGGCGGCCGAACCGTCGGTTCCCATGATATAGGCGAAATCGGCGCCCGCGGCCTTGATCGATCCCCAACGGACATCGCCGTTGCCCGCGTCGATCGTCACACCCTGCGTCGGATAGAGCGCGCGGTCGGGGGTCCAGCGCGCGGCCCACCACAAGGCGAGGCCCGCGGCGAGGAGCAGGAGGACGATCGCGGCGCCGACCCGGCGCAGCAGGCGCACGATCGCGGCGCGCCACGCGCCGATGGCCTCCGCCGCTTTTCCGCCCCTGATTGCCCCCGTCGCCATCCTTAGCCCTTGATGTGCAGAACGCAGATCAGCGTGAACAATCGTCGCGCCGTGTCGAAATCGACCGCGATCTTGCCGTCGAGCCGGTCCATCAGCATCTCCGCAGCCTCATTGTGCAGGCCGCGCCGCGCCATGTCGACGGTCTCGATCTGCTGCGCGGTCGAGGTTTTGATCGCCTGATAATAGGAATCGCAGATCGCGAAATAGTCGCGGATCGGGCGGCGGAAACGCCCGAGGCCGAGGATGATCGCCTCCAGCGGCGAGCCATCTTCGCGTGAAATTTCAAAGATCAGGCGGCCTTCCTCGACACGCAGCATCAAGCGGTAAGGGCCCGCATAGCCATCCGCATGGCCGCGCTGCGGCACGAATTTATTGTCCTCGATCAGGTCGAAGATCGCGACGCGGCGTTCCTGCTCGACGTCGGGATTGCGCCAGACGATCGACCCCTCGTCGAGTTCGACCGAAATGATCCGTTGTTTCGAGGGGTCTGCGTGGCTCATGCTGTCCGTGCTTCTACTTGGCCGGGGGCGAAGGGCAAGGGGGCGACTTGGCGCGACGCATCAATTCCGTTCGTGTCGAGCGAAGTCGAGACACCTTGAGGGAACGCGCCCGATCGATGGGCATCTCGACTTCGCTCGATGCGAACGGGTTTGAAACTTATCCCCAGATGGCTCCACGGTCGTGCGGACCCGGCAAGGTCAATCAGGTTGCACCTCTTGAGCGAACATCGCATGGTAAATCTATGCCAGAGATTGCCCTGTTTCCTACCCCCGCGCCGACCGGCGACGAACGCCAAATGCCGCGTAATATCGAGGCCGAGGCCGCGTTTCTCGGCGCGATCCTGATCGATAACCGAGTCGTCGAGGATCTGCCCGTCGCGCTCAACCCCGAGCATTTCTTCGAACCGCTGCATGGCCGCATTTTCCAGCAGACGATGGCGCTGATCGAGCGCAACAGCATCGCGACCCCGGTGACGCTGAAACCCTATTTCGAGGCCGACGAGGCGATGAAGGCGGTCGGCGGGGTCGGCTATCTTGCGCAGCTCACCGGCAGCGGCGCGGGCCTGATCGGCGCGCGCGACTTTGCGCGCCAGATTTTCGACCTCGCGCTGCTCCGCGAACTCGCGGGCGTCGGGCGCACGCTCGTCGACAATGCGCTCGATACCAGCGAGCGCGTCGATCCGCAGGCGCAGATCGAGGAAGCCGAAACCGCGCTTTATCGCGTCGCGGGGGGCGAGGCCGAGATGGGTTCGGTCAAAAGCTTCAACCAGGCGAGTCTCACCGCGTTGCAGGCGGCCGAGCGCGCGCTCAATTCGGGCGGCCATTTGTCGGGGATCACCACCGGCATCGGCAGCATGAACGCCAAGATCGGCGGCATGCACAATTCGGACTTGATGATCCTCGCCGGACGTCCGGGCATGGGGAAGACCTCGCTCGCGACCAATATCGCGTACAACGCCGCCGAGCGTTTCCGCCGCGACGAGGACGACGGCATCCCGCCCGAGAAGAATATGGGCGCGAAGGTCGCCTTCTTCAGCCTCGAAATGTCCGCCGACCAGCTCGCGACGCGCGTGCTTGCCGAGCAATCGGGGGTGTCGGGCGAGGCGCTGCGCATGGGCAAGATCAGCAAGGAACAGTTCCAGCAATTGAGCCGCGCCGCGCAGCAGCTTCAGACTTTGCCCTTGTTCATCGACGACACGCCCGGCCTGACGATCGCGGGCTTGCGCACCCGCGCGCGGCGTTTGCAGCGTCGCCACGGCATCGGTTTCGTTATCGTCGACTATCTCCAGCTCTTGCAGGGCTCATCGAAAAGCGGCGACAATCGCGTGCAGGAAATTTCCGAAATTTCGCGTGGTTTGAAGACGCTGGCGAAGGAACTTCATGTGCCCGTGATGGCGCTGTCGCAGCTCAGCCGCGCGGTCGAAAGCCGCGAGGACAAGCGCCCACAGCTCTCCGATCTTCGTGAATCGGGCTCGATCGAGCAGGACGCCGACATGGTGCTCTTCGTGTTCCGCGAGGATTATTATGTCGCGGCAAAGGAGCCCAAGCGCCCGGTCGAGGGCGACGATGTGAAAATCCACGCGCAGCATGAGGAATGGGCGGCCGAAATGGAACGTGTCTTCGGCCTCGCCGAAGTGATCGTCGCGAAATCGCGCCACGGCTCGACGGGCAAAATCCGCATGCACTTCGAGGCGAAGACGACGAAGTTCAGCGACCTCGCCGACGACAGCATGGCGTTCGAGGATTATGAGTAGAACCAGGGTCCTGACCCTGGCACCCAAAACCACCGTTCGCCCTGAGCTTGTCGAAGCCTGTCCTGAGCGCCTGCCTTGGCAGGCAGTCGAAGGGGGCCGTTCTTTATTCCCGCGGCGGTAAAGACAAGGACGGTGCTTCGACAAGCTCAGCACGAACGGGTGTTGGGTTGGAACTTAGAACGCCGGGTCGTTCGCCGGATCGTCGCTGAGCGGCGTAACCTCTTCGTGGATGCCGCACTCGGTCTTGTCCCAGCCGCGCCAGCGGCCCGAGCGCGGGTCTTCGCCCGGCTTGACCTTTGACGTGCAGGGCGAGCAGCCGATCGATGGATAGCCCTCGGCCTCGAGCGGGTGGCGCGGCAGGTCGTGCTCGGCGAAATAGGCGTCGAGATGGTCGCGCGTCCAGTTGGCGAGCGGGTTGAATTTCAGGCGGCCGGTCGAACCGTCGAGTTCGAAGCGCGCGAGGCCCTGCCGCGTCGACGACTGGAAGCCTTTGCGCCCGGTGATCGAGGTGTCGAAATCGGTCAGCGCCTTTTCGAGCGGCTTCACCTTGCGGATTTCGCAGCAACCATCGGGGTCGTACGACCAGCGCAGCTCGGTCGCGTCCTTCGCGGCGAGATCCCCGGCGTCGGGCGTCAGGTTGACGATGTTGAGCCCGAGCTTCGCGGCCAGCTCGTCGCGATAGGCGAGCGTTTCGGGGAAATGCTTGCCGGTGTCGAGGAACAGCACGGGCATGTCGGGCGCGGCCTGCGTCACCAGATGCAGCAGCACCGCGCTTTCGGCGCCGAAGCTCGAGACGATTCCGGTCTCGCCGAGCAAGCCCGCCCCGATCACGCTCGTCACCACTTCGGCGGCGTCCTGGCCGCGGAAGAGGTTGTTGAGGCGAATGACATCGGCCTGCGTGAAGCGCGGTGCGACGTCGATCCGGTCGCGGGTGCGATTCTCGGGTGCGGTCTTGCTAGCCATGCCGCAATTTCCAGATCGGCACCGCGCCGTCGGCGGCGCCCTGATAATGTTCGGGCCAGCGCGACAGCGCGGCTTCTACATCGGCCGAATTCAACTCTCTTTCGGGCGCGAACGTATCGAAGCCGCAGCGCTTCATATAGGCTATCTGGTCGACGAGCACATCGCCCTGCGCGCGCAGTTCGCCAGCATAGCCCGCTTCGCGGAGGATGCGCGCCGACGAATAGCCGCGGCCGTCGCGAAACTTCGGGAAGGCGATCTCGATCAGCGCGAGCCGGCCCAGATGCGGGATCAGCGCGCGCGCGTCCTCATCGGGTTCGAGCCGCACTGCGGTCGCGTTCGATTGCGACAGGAAGGCGTCGAGGGTGACCGCGGGTTCTTCGCCTTGCAGGTCAAACGGGGCATCGGTCATGCGGCGTCTCCAGAAATGCGGGCGATCACCTTGATTTCGAAAGTGAAACCTGAGAGCCAGGTCACCCCGACGGCGGTGATGTTCGGATAGGGCTTCTCGCCCCAGTTCGCGCCGAGCACGGGAAAGATCGTCTCGAAATTCCTGTCGGGATCGATCATGAACAGTGTCACGTCGACCACTTCGTCGAAGCTTGATCCCGCAGCTTTCAAGATCGCATTCAGATTGTCCAACGCCAGCTGCACTTGCGCCGCAAGGTCGGGCTCGGGCGACCCGTCGATGCGCGCCCCGACCTGTCCCGACACGAACAGGAAACCGTTCGATCGGATCGCGGGCGAATAGCGATGCGCTTCATAGAGAGCATGGGGTTCGGGCGGGAAGACCGCGTCGCGCTCAGCCATAGATCGCTTCCTTGAAGGGGGCCATGCCGACGCGGCGGAAGGTATCGACGAAACGCTCGCCCTCGGTGCGCTCGGCGAGATATTTGTCGGTAACGCGCTCGATCGCATCGACGACACCGTCCTCGTCGAAGCCGGGGCCGGTGATCGTGCCGAGGCTGACGTCCTCCGCGCCCGATCCGCCGAGCGACAGCTGGTAGTTTTCGGTGCCTTTGCGGTCGACGCCGAGGATGCCGATGTGGCCGGCGTGGTGGTGCCCGCAGGCGTTGATGCAGCCCGAAATCTTGAGCTTGAGCTCGCCGAGTTCCTTCTGGCGGCCGAGGTCCGAAAAACGCGTCGCGATCTTTTGCGCGACCGGGATCGAGCGCGCGTTGGCGAGGCTGCAATAATCGAGGCCGGGGCAGGCGATGATGTCGCTGATCAGGTCGAGGTTCGGTGTCGCGAGCCCCGCGGCGTCGAGCGCTTGCCAGACGGCATGGAGATCGGCCTTGCGGACGTGCGGCAGCACGATGTTCTGCGCGTGGGTGACGCGGAGCTCGTCATGGCTGTACGTCTCGGCAAGGTCGGCCATCAGGTCGATCTGCGCCGAGCTGGCGTCGCCGGGGATGCCGCCGATGGGCTTCAGGCTGATGTTGACGATCGCATGGCCCGAAACCTTGTGCGCGGCGACATTCTGGTCGACCCAGACCGCGAAATCGGGATCGCTGCGGTCTATCGCGTCGGGGGCCGATGCGTCGAGCGGCGGCGGTGCGAATTGTGCGGCGATGCGGTCGAATTCGGCCTTCGGCGGATCGATGCCGAGCGACTTCACATGCTTGAACTCTTCCTCGACCTGGCGGCGATATTCGTCGGCGCCTAACTCGTGGATCAGGATCTTGATGCGCGCCTTGTAGATATTGTCGCGGCGGCCGTAGCGATTGTAGACGCGCAGGCACGCCTCGGCATAGCTCAGCATGTCGTCGAGCGGCACGAAATCCTTGATCAGCGGCGCGATCATCGGGGTGCGGCCCATGCCGCCGCCGACGTAAAACGCGGCGCCATGCTGCCCGTCCTTCTCGACGATCTGGATGCCGATGTCGTGGAGGCGCATCGCGGCGCGATCTTCGTTGGCCGCGATCACGGCGATCTTGAACTTGCGCGGCAAATAGCTGAATTCGGGATGGAAGCTCGACCATTGGCGGAGCAGTTCGGCCCACGGACGCGGGTCGGTAATCTCGTCGGCGGCGGCACCCGCCCACTGGTCCGAGCTGATGTTGCGGATGCAATTGCCGCTCGTCTGGATCGCGTGCATCTCGACCGAGGCGAGGTCTTCGAGGATTGCGGGCGCGTCCTCCAGCTTGATCCAGTTATACTGGATATTCTGGCGGGTGGTAAAATGGCCGTAATCGCGGTCATATTTTCGCGCGATGTGCGCGAGCATGCGCATCTGGCGGCTATCGAGCGTGCCATAGGGCACCGCAACGCGCAGCATATAGGCGTGAAGCTGGAGATAGAGGCCGTTCATCAGCCGCAGCGGCTTGAACTGATCCTCGGTAATCTCGCCCGCGAGGCGGCGGCGGACCTGGTCGCTGAATTCGGCGACACGCGCATCGACCATCGCATGGTCATATTCGTCATATTTATACATGTCAGATCACCCAGTCGCCGGCCGCGGGATCGGCGGGTTTTAACGTCAGGTCGGGGCGCACGGTGGGACCCAATGCGCGAATACGGTCCTTGATATGCGCGGGGCGCGGGCCGTCGGCGGTTTGTTCGCCGTTGATGATATAGGGGGCGTTGACGCGGCGCGCGCCCTCCTCAGCGGCAAGGATCGCCTCGCCCGCCTCGCCGACGTCGGCGGCATCCTCGATATGCAGCGACCAGTCGGCGCCGGTCCACCAGGTGACAAATCCTGTTTTCAGGTCATTGCCCGTGAGCAGCTTCATGTGAAATCCCTTATTTGAGCGGCGACGCCCGGCGCGCCGAGGCAGTCGAGCGCGTCGGCGCGCGCCGCGACCTTGCCGACGATGATCAGCGCGGGGCTTTTGACTTTCTCGCGTGCGACGAGGTCGCCGAGGTCGGTGAGCAGCGTGCGAAGGACGCGCGCATCGGCGGTGGTCCCGCGCTCGATGACCGCGACGGGCAGGCCGGGCGAAACGCCGTCGGCGATCAGCTTGTCGGCGATCGCGCTGGAAGTCGCGAGGCCCATGTAGATCACGAGCGTGCGGCCATGACCCGCGAGCCCCGACCAGTCCTGATCGGTCAGATCCTTGCATTGGCCGGCGACGAAGCTGACCGCGCTCGCATCCTCGCGGTGGGTGAGGGGGAGCCCCGCCTGCGCGGCGCAGCCTGCCGCGGCGGTGATGCCGGGGACGACCTCGCACGCGACGCCGGCTTCACGCGCCGCATCGAGTTCCTCGCCGCCGCGGCCGAAAATGAACGGATCGCCGCCCTTCAGGCGCACCACCTGCTTACCGGCGAGCGTTTCGCGCACGAGCAGTTCGTTGATGTTGTCCTGCTTCATCGTGTGGCGGCTGCGCTGCTTGGCGACGCTGATCCGCTCGACATGCGGCGGGATCAGCGCGAGCACGCCTTCGCCCACGAGCCCGTCATGGACGACGAGATCGGCGTTTTCGAGCAGCCGCGCCGCGCGTAGCGTCAGCAGGTCGGGATCACCAGGGCCGGCGCCGACGAGCCACAGCTTGCCCGCGAGATGAGGATGCTTGTCCATGCCATGCAGATGGCCGCTCGCCGTCGATATGGCAAAACAGGCTTTTTTGACACCGGTGAAGGTAAAATTGAGTGGCCAATATCACTTCGTCATTGCGAGCGGAGCGAAGCAATCCAGAGCGGTCTACGCACATTCTGGATTGCCGCGTCGCCTTCGGCTCCTCGCAATGACGAGGGGGGCTATAGATAGTTTTTGGTCACCAGCTGCGAGCCTTCGGGGTCGCGCAGACCGACCCCGATCGACGCGCGCAGCGCATCGCTTTCGGCCGACGCCACTGGATAGGCGCAATAGTCGGCGGCGTAGAAGGCGCTGGGCCGATGGTTGCCCGACAGGCCGATGCCGCCAAAGGGTGCCGCGGAAGATGCGCCATTGGTCGGCCGGTTCCAGTTGATCACGCCCGCGCGCGCATTGGCCCAGAACTGGTCGTAAAGCTGCGGCGTGCCGCCGATCAGCGATGCGGATAGGCCAAAAGCGGTGTTGTTCGCCTCGGCGATTGCGGCCTCGAAGCTGTCGACGCGGACCACCTGGAGCAGCGGGCCGAACAGCTCGATATCGGGGCGTTCGGGCATGCCGGTGACGTCGATGATGCCGGGCGTCAGGAAGGGGCGGCCCGCGACGGGGCGCGTCATGTGGCGGATCACCTTGCCGCCGTTCGACATCAGGATCAGAAAGCTTTCGGTCAGGCCGTCGGCGGCTTCGTTGTCGATCACCGGGCCCATATAGGGTGCGGGATCGGCGTGCGGATGATCGACGATCAGCCGGTTCGCGACGCCGCAAACCTCCTCGATCAGCTTGTCGGCGAGGCTGTCGCGGACGATCAGGCGCCGGGCGTTGCTGCACCGCTGTCCGGCGCTGAGGAAGGCCGACTGGACGACGATGATCGCGGCGGTGCGGATGTCGGCGGTGTCCCACACGACGATCGGGTTGTTGCCGCCCATTTCGAGCGCGAGCATCTTGCCCGGCTGGCCCGCGAACTGGCGGTTGAGCGCGAGGCCGGTGCGCGCCGAGCCGGTGAAAAGCAGCCCGTCGATGCCCTCGTGTCCCGCGAGCGCTTTGCCCGTGTCGGGGCCACCGACGACAAGGCGAAGCACCTCCTGCGGCACGCCTGCGCTGTGGAACAGTTCGACGAGCTTGGCGCCGACCGCGGGTGTCTTTTCTGACGGTTTGAACAGTATCGAATTGCCGGCGATCAGCGCGGGCACGATATGGCCGTTCGGCAGGTGCGCGGGAAAGTTATAGGGGCCGAGCACCGCGAGCGCGCCGTGGGGTTTGTGTCGCACGGCGTTGCGCAGCCCCATGGCGCCCTCGATGCGGCGGTTGGGGGTGCGCTCGGCATAGGCTTTGACCGAAATATCGACCTTGTTACAGACCGATTCGACCTCGGTGCGCGCTTCCCAGAGCGGCTTTCCGGTTTCGCGCGCGATCAGGTCGGCGAACGCCTCGCCCTCGGCCTTCACGCGGTCGACGAAGCGACGCAGCGTTTCGGTGCGGAAGGACACGGGTTTCGCAGCCCATTCGGGCCAGGCGCGGCGCGCGATCGCGACCTCGTCGTCGATATTGCTGACTGGACCGCGCCAAAGCTCTTCGCCGGTTGCGGGTTCGAAGGAAAGCAGGGTCTCGCTCATGCCGCTCGGCTCTTATCGGCGAATGCGGGTGGCGGCAACCTGTGGCGGGCGTATGCGACGGATTGCTTGCACCGCGCGGCGTGGTTGGCGATAGACGCCATGATGAGTCCCGTTTGCCGGGGCGGACGAAAAGCCAAGCAAGGGGACGTGCCATATTGGCCAAGCAGGACAGCCGCCGCGACTGGTCGGACCAATATTGGTGGTCGTCCGATGGCGTCCGGCTGCACGCGCGCGTTTATGCGGGGCCCGAAGGCAGCGAAAGCGCGCCGCCGATCCTGTGCATGCCGGGCCTTGCGCGCAATGCCCGCGATTTCGAGGATCTCGCGCCGCATGTCGCGCAATATCGCAAGGTCATCGTGATCGAGTTTCGCGGGCGCGGCGAAAGCGCCTTTGCCAAGGACCCGATGACTTATGTCCCGCTGACCTATGTTCAGGACGTCGTCGCGATGCTGGGCGAGCTGGGGATCGAGCGCTTTGCGGCGATCGGCACCTCGCTCGGCGGGCTGGTCGCGATGCTGCTCGCGGCGGCGCTGCCCGGGCGGCTGGCCGGCGCGGTGCTGAACGACGTCGGCCCTGAACTCCAGACCGCCGGGCTGGAACGGATTCGCGATTATATCGGCGCGGGCGGCAGTCAGCCGACGTGGATGCACGCCGCGCGCGCCTTCGCCGAACTCAACGGCGCGGTCTATCCGGGGTATGAAATTCACGACTGGCTGCGGCTCACCAAGCGCACCCACCGGCTGACCGCCGAAGGCCGCATCGTCACCGATTATGACAAGCAGATCGCGGCGCCGCTGCGCGTCCCCGGCGGCGGCGATGCGGCGGTGGACCTGTGGCCGGTATACCGCGCGCTGGGCGATGTTCCGCTGCTGATCCTGCGCGGAGAGCTGTCGGACATTCTCGCGCGGTCGGCGGGCGAGAAGATGGTCGCCGAACTTCCGCGCGCGCGGTTGGTCGAGGTGCCGGGAATCGGGCATGCGCCGACGATGGACGAGGTCGAAGCCCGGGCGGCAATCGATGCGTGGGTAGCCGAACTGCCCGCCGCGTGACCGGCGCCAAAGCCGCCGCGCGCCTGCTGCACCTTCATTCGAGCTTTTCGCTCGGCGGAAAGGAAGCGCGCGCGGTGCGGCTGATGAATTTGATGGGGCCGCGCGCGCGTCACACCATCCTGTCGGCGATGCCCGAGGCGATGGGCGCGCGCGATGCGATCGATCCGGGAATCGACGTCGCTTTTCCCGACGATGCGCCGCCATTGCACGGCAAGCCCGGACCCGCGCGCTACCGCGACCTGGCGCGCTATATGCGGCAGTTCGATCTGGTGCTCAGCTATAATTGGGGGGCGATGGACGGCGTAATGGCGCACCGCATCCTGGCGCCTTTTGGTGATCTGCCGCCGCTGATCCATCATGAAGACGGCTTCAACGAGGACGAGAGCGTCCGGCGTAACTGGAAGCGGAGCGCCTTTCGCCGCCTCGCGCTGCCGACCGCCGAGGCGCTGGTCGTGCCCTCGGCGCTGCTCGAGCGGATCGCGGCGGATGAGTGGGGCGCACCGCGGCGCACGGTGCTGATCCGAAACGGGATCGACACCGAGGCTTATGGGGCCAAACCATCGGTCGCGATTCCTGGGCTGGAGCGGCGCCAGGGCGAGGTCGTGATCGGCACCGTCGCCGGGCTGCGCAAGGTCAAGGATCTGCCGCGGCTCGTCCGCGCGGTCGCGACGCTGCCTGCAAATGTCCGGCTGGTCATTGTCGGCGAGGGCCCCGAACGCGCGGCGATTGCGGCCGAAGCGGCGGCATGCGGGATGGGAGAGCGGCTGGTGATGCCGGGCTTCATGGCCGGACCCGCGCGCTGGATCGGGCATTTCGATATGCTGGCGCTATCGTCGCAAAGCGAACAGGCCCCGATCGCGGTGATCGAGGCGATGGCGGCGGGGCTGCCGGTGGTCAGCCCCGATGTCGGCGATGTTGCGGCGATGGTATCGGCGGAAAATGGCGCTTTCATTGTCGCGGACGAGGCCGGGTTTCGCACGGCGCTGGCCGAACTCGCGGGCGACGCAATGCTGCGTGCGCAGCTTGGCGCGGCGAACCGGCGCATCGCTGCCGAACGCTTCGACGAATCTACCATGGTCGCAGCTTATGAAAATCTCTATGGTCGGGCGCTTGCAGGACGCCGCCTTTTCTCCGGGGATTAGGCGGCGCGCCCATTGACTTTCATAGCCGTGTTCCGCTTACGGAAACGGCCAAGGGGGCCGGTACGCGGGACGCGACCGGTGGAGAGAAAGAGATTTAGAATGTTCAAAGGTTTGAAGCCCATCCTTTACGGCGGACGCGAAGTCTGGCCGCTGGTCGAGGGTGGAAAAGGTGTTTCGGCGACCAACCATATGTCGAGCGGCGCATGGGCCGCGGCCGGCGGGATCGGCACCGTGTCGGCGGTCAACGCCGACAGCTATGACGCCGAAGGCAAGATCATTCCGCAGGTCTATCACGCATTGACTCGCAAGGAACGCCACGAAGAGCTGATCCAATATGGCATCGACGGCGCGGTCGCGCAGGTCGAGCGCGCGTATGAAGTGTCGGGCGGCAAGGGCGCGATCAACATCAACGTGCTCTGGGAAATGGGCGGCGCGCAGCAGATTCTGGAAGGCGTGCTCGCGCGGACCAAGGGGAAGGTCGCGGGCGTCACCTGCGGCGCGGGCATGCCGTACAAGCTCAGCGAGATCGCCGAGCGGCACAACGTCCTGTATCTGCCGATCATCAGCTCGGCGCGCGCCTTTCGCGCGCTGTGGAAGCGCGCCTATCACAAGGTCCCGCATCTTCTGGGCGCGGTGGTTTACGAGGATCCGTGGCTTGCCGGCGGCCATAATGGCCTGTCGAACGCCGAAGATCCGCTGGTCCCGCAGGATCCGTTCCCACGCGTCGCCGCGGTGCGCGAAACGATGCGCGCCGAGGGGATTGCCGACAGCGTGCCGATCGTGATGGCGGGCGGCGTCTGGTATCTGCGCGACTGGGAGAATTGGATCGACAATCCCGAGCTTGGCCAGATCGTCTTCCAATATGGCACGCGGCCGCTGCTGACCGAGGAAAGCCCGATCCCGCAGGCGTGGAAAGACCGCCTCCGTACGCTCGACGACGGCGACGTGCTGCTCCACCGCTTCTCGCCGACAGGCTTTTATTCGAGCGCGGTGCGCACGCCCTTTCTGCGCGACCTCGAAGCGCGCTCCGAACGCCAGATTCCTTACTCGAAGCAGGAAGCCGGCGATCATATCGTCCAGCTCGATGTCGGGGTGAAGGGCAAGAATTTCTGGGTCACTCCGCACGACCGCGCCCGCGCGCGCGACTGGGCGGCCGAAGGCTATACCGAGGCGCTGAAGACCCCCGACAATACGGTCGTGTTCGTGACCGAAGCCGACAAGGCGGTAATCCGCAAGGATCAGACCGATTGCATGGGCTGCCTGTCGCACTGCGGTTTTTCGTCGTGGAAGGACCATGACGATTACACCACCGGCTACCTCGCCGATCCGCGCAGCTTCTGTATCCAGAAGACGCTACAGGACATCGCGCACGGCGGCGATCCCGAGCAAAATCTGATGTTTGCGGGCCATGCCGCATTCAATTTCAAGACCGATCCCTTTTATTCGAACAACTTCACCCCGACGGTGAAGCAACTCGTCGACCGGATTTTGACGGGGGATTAAAACACCTCGTCATTGCGAGCGAAGCGAAGCAATCCAGAGCGGCCATGCGCGAACGTTTCCCGGCGGTCTATATCATGGCGAACAAGCGTAATGGCACGCTCTACACGGGCGTGACGTCGCAATTGGTGCAACGAGTGTGGCAGCATCGGGAAGGCGTGGGCGGCTTTTCCGGTCGCTATGATTGCAAGATGCTTGTCTGGTTCGAGATGCACGGGACGATGGAGACCGCCATCGCGCGCGAAAAGCAAATCAAGGCGGGCAGTCGCGCCAAAAAGATCGCGCTGATCGAAACGGAAAATCCGCTTTGGCAGGATTTGTGGCTGCAGATAATCGACGGCAGTGAGTGACGCTCTGGATTGCTTCGCTTCGCTCGCAATGACGGCGCTTTATGGGCCTTCGTCATTGCGAGGAGCGCAGCGACGAAGCAATCCAAAGCGGCATTGAACCGGCATTGAACCGGCGTTGCAGGCCGAACCTAAGCCCATCCCTCCAGCACCTGATCGGGCGGCCGGTGGCCGTCGCACCAGGCGCGGATGTTGGCTATGACCTTTTCGCCCGACGCCTCGCGGCCCTCGATCGTCGCCGAACCGAGATGCGGGAGCAGCACAACGTTCTGGAGCGCGAGCAGCGCGGGGTCGACGGCGGGCTCGTGCGTGTAGACGTCGAGCCCGGCGCCCGCGATGCGGCCGGTCTGGAGCGCCGCGACCAGCGCCTTTTCGTCGACGATTTCGCCGCGCGCGGTGTTGATCAGATAAGCGGTCGGCTTCATCGCGCCGATCCGCGCGGCGTTGACCATCTCGTGCGTTTCGGCGGTGTGCGGACAGTGGATCGTCACGACGTCGCTGATCCGCAGCAGCGTGTCGACGCTCGCGTGATAGCTCGCGCCCAATTCCTCCTCGATCGCTTCGGGCAGGCGGCGGCGGTTGTGATAATGGATCGACAGGCCGAACGCGCGCGCGCGGCGTGCGACCGCGAGGCCGATGCGCCCCATCCCGATGATACCGAGCAATTTGCCGCCGACGCGGTGGCCGAGCATCGCGCTCGGCGCCCAGCCGGCCCATAGGCCCGACCGCATCAGTTTCTCGCCCTCGGCAAGGCGGCGCGGGACGCTGAGGATCAGCGCCATCGTCATGTCGGCGGTGTCCTCGGTGAACACCCCCGGCGTGTTCGACACCATGATGCCCTTGGCGCGCGCGGCGGCAAGGTCGATATGGTCGACCCCGGCGCCGAAATTGGCGATCAGCTTCAGCCGGTCGCCCGCGGCGTTGATGATGTCCGCGTCGATCTCGTCGGTGACGGTCGGCACGAACACGTCGCAATCGGCAACGGCGGCCTTCAATTCGTCACGCGTAAAAGCCTCGTCGCGCGCCGACAGCGACACGTCGAACAATTCGGCCATGCGCGCTTCGACATGCGGCATCAATTGGCGGGTGACGATGACGCGCGGGCGTTTCGGACGGGATGAATCGGGCATGACCGCCGATAGAGCGCGCCGATGCGGAGGGGTCAAGGGGGAGCCGCGCGGATAACTGTGGACGGTGGACCGTTTGCGACGTGCGACCGGTTGATAATACCCGCCGATTTTGACAAGGGTCGGTTATGACCAGCCGCAAATTTGCAATGATCTTGCTCAGCCTTGCCATAGTGGGACCGGCATTGGCGCAATCCGATCCTGTCCCGCTGCCCTATTGGGCGTCGATCAGCGTCGACGAGGCGCGCATGCGCAAGGGGCCGTCGCCCGACGTCCCGGTGATCTGGGAGTATCGGCGCAAGGACCTGCCGGTCAAAGTCGTCGCGCGCTTTGAAACCTGGCGCAAGATCGAGGATCCCGACGGGACGCAGGGCTGGATGGCGGCGCGTTTGCTCAGCCGGACCAGAACCGCGATCGTCACCGGAGACATCCGCCCGCTTCGCGAAGACTCCAGCGTTTCGGCGGGGGTCGCCTATCGCGCCGAGCCCGGCGTCGTCGGCCGGATCACCGACTGCAAGGACGGCTGGTGCCTGTTCGACGTGAAGGGCCGCAAAGGCTGGGTCCAGACCGACCATATCTGGGGCGATTGATCGCCACGGACAGATCGGTCGCTTTCACCGTGAGTCGCGGAATCAACTCTTTTTCGGCGTGACCGTCACGACGGTTCCGTCGTCGGCGGTCGCGGTAAAGCTGCCGTCGGCCGCCGGCGGCGTCACTGCCCAGCACATGCCCATTTCGTCGCCCTCGGGATCGAAGCAATCCTTGCCGTCGTGGGTCGCATATAGCCCCTTGACCTGCTTGCCCTTGGGGTCGGTGTCGACATAGGTGCCGTCGGCGTTGATTGTCGTCGTCGCCATGGTGCCGTCGGCCATTTTGACGTCGTAGGTACCGGGTGCCGTGCCCGTGCCGACCGCCGGCGCGGCGGGTGCTGCCGTTTCGGTCGGCGCAGCGGCCGCGGCGTCGTCCTTCTTCTCTTCGGATTTTTGCGAACAGGCTGAGAACGCAGCGAGTGCGGCCAGCAGAACAAGCTTCTTCATGTCGATGTCTCCCCACAAGAACCCGCGTAGGCTATGCCTTTCGCGGGCGCGCCGCAACGGCAATCACCGGGCGGCAAAAAGGGCCGATGGTTGCCCATCGACCCTCTTTCAAACCAAAGAATATTTATTGTTTAGCGGCGCCAGTTGAAGTGGTTGCGGTACACCTTCACCACCCGGCCGTTGCGCTCGTTGACGAGCAGCAGGTCGTTATAGTGACGCACATAGGTCAGGTTGCGACCGGCGCGCGGCACACCCCAGCGGCTGTCCCAGCTCGGACGATAGCTGGGCGCGTAATAGTTCGAGCGCAGGGTCGAACCGACGCGGAACTGCTGATATTTGAACGGCGCGCGATAGTTGGAATAGCGGCGATCCTGGCGCCAGTCGCGGCGGTCTTCGCGATATTCCTGGCGCGCGTCGCGCACGTCGCGGCGTTCCTCGCGGACATCGCCGCGATCACCATAGCGCTGGGCTTGGCGGAGCTCACGCTGTTCTTCGCGCACATCCTGGCGGCTTTCGCGGACTTCGCGTTGCGACTGGGCCGCGGCAACGCCTGGGACCATCAAAGCTGCGATCAGGCCGACGGTGAGAAATTTGGTCTTCATTGGTTGATCCTTTCATTCCGTCAGGGGGAGGGGGACTGCCCGATGACTGAAACAAGGGTTAGGCGAGTCGAATTGAACCGAACCGGAATGCGCCGTTTATTTTCAGGACATTAGTGTCGCAATTTGTCGCTGAATTCGACGGAATGAAGGCCAGGCGCGGCGAGCGACTGCAACCTTTTTGGTTCGTCATTGCGAACGAAGCGAAGCAATCCAGAGCGGCTTGTCACGCCCTGGATTGCTTCGCTTCGCTCGCAATGACGGAGTTAGGCTGAATGTTAAACCAGTTCGACCGCAACCGCGGTTGCTTCGCCGCCGCCGATGCAGAGGCTGGCGATGCCGCGCGTCTTGCCGTGGCGCTGAAGCGCCGCGATCAGCGTGGTGATGATGCGCGTGCCGCTGGCGCCGATCGGGTGGCCGAGCGCGGTCGCGCCGCCGTGGACGTTGATCTTTTCGTGCGGGATGCCGAGGTCGTGCATCGCGAACATCGCGACGCAGGCAAAGGCTTCGTTGACTTCGAACAGGTCGACGTCGCCGATCGACCAGCCGGTCTTGGCGAGCAGCTTGTTGATCGCGCCGACGGGGGCGACGGTGAAATCCTTCGGCTCCTGCGCGTGTGCGGCGTGCGCGACGAGGCGTGCCACCGGTTTCGCGCCCTTGGCCTCGGCGACCGACTGGCGCGTCAGAACGACCGCAGCGGCGCCGTCCGAAATCGAGCTGCTGGTTGCCGCGGTGATCGTGCCGTCCTTGGCAAAGGCGGGCTTCAGGCCCGGGATCTTGTCGGGCATCGCCTTGCCCGGCGCTTCGTCGGTGTCGACAATGACGTCACCCTTGCGCCCCGCGATGGTGACCGGCGCGATTTCGGCGGCGAAGGCGCCGTCGCTGATCGCGCTCTTGGCGCGGCTCAGCGATTCGAGGGTGTAGTCGTCCTGCGCCTGGCGACTGAGCTGATACGCGTCGGCGGTATCTTGCGCGAAGGTGCCCATCGCGCGGCCAGCTTCGTAGGCGTCTTCCAGCCCGTCGAGGAACATATGGTCATAGGCGGTGTCATGGCCGATGCGCGCGCCCGAACGATGCTTCTTGAGCAGGTAAGGGGCGTTGGTCATCGATTCCATGCCGCCCGCGACGATCAGGTCGACGCTGCCTGCGGCGAGCGCTTCGGCGCCCATGATCACGGTCTGCATGCCAGAACCGCAGACCTTGTTGACCGTGGTCGCCTGCACCGACTTGGGCAGGCCGGCCTTGATCGCGGCCTGACGCGCCGGCGCCTGGCCGAGCCCGGCGGGAAGCACGCAGCCCATATAGATGCGCTCGATGTCGTCGCCCGAAACGCCCGCGCGCTCGACCGCCGCCTTGACCGCGGTCGCGCCGAGATCGGTCGCGCTCGCGTCCGACAGGCTGCCCTGCATGCTGCCCATCGGGGTGCGGGCGTAGGAGAGGAAAACGACGGGATCGGTGGCGGTCATGGCGAAAGACTCCGTAAGGGAAAGTTGTTTCGGCGGGTCGCTTAGCGTCTTTGCTGCACTTGCGAAAGAGGCAGGGAAGAGATGGGTAGCCCGTTTCAACTTGCAACCCGCTGCGCGGCATGATCAAACACCGCCCGCACGGATATTGGGGAGACGGGTCATGGCTACCGCGATCAAGCAGGACATTGCTGGCGAAACGGCGCGCATGCACAAGGTACTGGCGGCGCAGAAGGCGAGCTTTACCGCGGCGATGCCCGAGAGCCTGAGCGTTCGCACCGACCGCATCGACCGCGCGATCGCGCTGCTCGTCGACAATAAGGAGGAATTTGCGAAGGCGGTGAGCGAGGATTTTGGCCACCGCAGCCGTGAACAGACGCTGATGACCGACATCATGCCCTCGGTCAGCGCATTGAAGCATGCGAAGAAGCACATGGCGAGCTGGTCGAAGGGCGAAAAACGCAAGCCGACCTTTCCGCTCGGCTTGCTCGGCGCCAAGGCCGAGGTCGTCTATCAGCCGAAGGGCGTCGTCGGCATCGTTGCGCCGTGGAATTTCCCCGTCGGCATGGTCTTCGTGCCGATGGCGGGCGTGCTCGCGGCGGGCAATCGCGCTATGATCAAGCCGTCGGAATTCACCGAAAATGTTTCGGCGCTGATGGCGCGGCTGGTGCCCGACTATTTCGACGAGAGCGAAATGGCGGTGTTCACGGGCGATTCCGATGTTGGCGTGGCTTTTTCGAAGCTCGCCTTCGACCATATGATCTTCACCGGCGCGACGAGCGTCGGGCGCCACATCATGCGCGCCGCGGCGGATAATCTCGTCCCCGTCACGCTCGAGCTTGGCGGCAAGTCGCCGACCTTCATCGGGCGCAGCGCGAACAAGGATCTCGTCGGCCAGCGCGTCGCGCTCGGCAAGATGATGAACGCGGGGCAGATCTGCCTTGCGCCCGATTATCTGCTCGTCGCCGAGGATCAGGAAGACGCGGTGATCGACAGCGTCACCAAGGGCGCGACCGCGCTCTATCCGACCTTGCTCGCCAACGACGATTACACCTCGGTCGTGAACACGCGCAATTACGACCGGCTCCAAAGTTACCTCACCGACGCGCGCGAGAAGGGCGCCGAGGTGATCGAGGTCAATCCGGGCGGCGAGGATTTCGCAAGCTCGAACGGCCACAAGATGCCGCTCCATATCGTCCGCAATCCGACCGACGACATGAAGGTGATGCAGGAGGAAATCTTCGGCCCGATCCTGCCGGTCAAGACCTACAAGCATATCGACGACGCGATCGATTATGTGAACGCGAACGACCGCCCGCTCGGCCTCTATTATTTCGGGCAGGACAAGAGCGAGGAGGACCGCGTGCTGACGCGGACGATTTCGGGCGGCGTCACGGTCAACGACGTCTTGTTCCACAATGCGATGGAGGATCTGCCCTTTGGCGGGGTCGGACCGTCGGGGATGGGCAATTATCACGGGGTCGACGGTTTCCGCACGTTCAGCCACGCGCGCGCCGTCTACCGCCAGCCGAAGCTCGACGTCGCGGGGCTCGCGGGCTTCAAGCCGCCCTATGGCAAGACGACGGCAAAGACGCTGGCGAAGGAACTGAAGAAGTAAGTCGCGGCCTGGCACCTCGTCATTGCGAGCAAAATGAAGCAATCCAGGGCGGTGTACGCCTACTCTGGATTGCCGCGTCGCCGCCGGCTCCTCGCAATGACGAGGTTTTGGTGAGGCCCGATCAATCCTGCCCCGCGATCTTGATGTCTTTGCCCAGCAACGTCTTCACATACACGCGCTGCACCAGCACATAAATCACGACGGTCAGCGGCGCGGCGAGGAGCACGCCCAGAAAACCGAACAGCACCCCTGCGGCGACCACCGCGAACAGCAGCACCGCCGGCGGCACGTCGACCGCCTGTTTCTGGATCATTGGTTGCAGGAAATTGCCCTGCAACTGCTGGATCACCAGAAACAGGACGAGCGTCCACAGTGCCGTGGCGGGCGATACCGTGAAGGCCAGCAGCACCGCAGGGATCCCCGCGATGATCGGCCCGATCATCGGGATCACGTCGAGCAAGCCGGCGATCAAGCCAAGCCCGCCAGCGGCGGGAACCCCCAAAAGCCACAGACCCAGCCCAGTCAGCGCCGCGACGACCAGCGACGAAACGGCCTGTCCGACCATCCAGCCCTTCAGCCCCCGTGCCGCGTCGCCCAGCGCCAGCGCCGCCGTTTCCTCGGCCTTGGCGGGCATCAGCATCAACAGGCCGCGGCGATAGGTCGCAGGATCGCTGGCAAGAAAGATGGCGGCAACCAGCACCAGCACAAAATCGGCGATGCCGCTGCCCGCAGCCAACGCATAGCCCCCGGCTTGCGAGACGATTTGCGAGATGTCGTTGCTGCCAACCTCGGCCAGCTCGCGCACCCGCGTCCCCAGGCCGAAACGGTCAAGAAACGCCTCGACCCCGCGCAGCGCCTGCGGCACTTGTTCGCGGATCGTATCAATCTCGCGCGCCAGCTGCGATCCGAACAGGACAAAGGCGCCGGTAAAGATGGCGATGATGCCGGCGACCGAAAGCGCGAGGGCGAAGCCGCGCTTCATCGCTGTCCGGCGAACCAGCCAAGTTCCGATCGCGTCAAAGATCGCGCCCAGCACGATCGCCGCGAACACGAGCATGAAAAACCGGGTCAGGGTGATGGCAAGCCATGCCACTCCGACAAGCGCGATGACGATCAGCGCCGCGTTCGCGATCTGTCCGGGACGGAAGGTCGAGGCAGGTTTGGTCGGGGTCGGCGATTGCGCTGGCGCCGCCGGAGCGGCTGTGATCTGGTCGGTCATGGCACCATCCTATGCACCATGCCGCTTATCCACTAGGTCACCGACTCATTATGTCGTAGCCAAATCCTGATTGAAGCGAGTTGGACTGAGGCGAGGAAGTTGTCGTCACGCTTGTCGTATCGGGTTGCGACGGCTCGGAAATGTTTGAGTTTGTTGAA
>Ga0265296_1001759_pt1 | contig 23606 bp, 18 predicted proteins | sample MunlanPumphouse1_FD_189073 | JGI IMG/M metagenome (GOLD analysis project Ga0265296, IMG submission 189073) | Groundwater microbial communities from a municipal landfill in Southern Ontario, Canada - Pumphouse #1 | ecosystem: Environmental > Aquatic > Deep subsurface > Groundwater | place... | reverse complement strand
TGGTCTGACCTTGATGGTTACTATCAAAAGATTTGGGGTTATACACAATCTTTGGAGGATCCCCAATGTCTGCTCCCTTGTAACCTTCTTCCCAAGTCCAGAGAGGTTGATTGGTGTCCAGATCAAAGTCAGGGTGACCTATTTTGTAGGAAAGCAGGAATTGCTTGAGGGTTTCGCAAAGAACATCAAGACTCATGCCAAAGGGAACGAGAAGAAGTTTGGTAAAGCCTTGGTCACGTTTGTCAAAGAGTTCTCTTTCATGTTCAAGGAGATGAGAAGCGATCTGTTCCAAGGTGGGAATGGGATACTTATTACCGTCTATTCCTGTGATAACACCGTCTTTGAGAATGCCTACACGCTCAAGAAGTTCCGCTTGGAAAGTGTATTGTTCTTTGAGATGGTAGAGACGTTCAGCATATTCAAGCGGTCCTTCCTTTTCCAAAAGAGGTTCCTTGTTTGTGACCAGATATTCGAGACGTGCAAAAAGAGAAACGGCTTGTGCCATTCGCTCTGGAGGAATTTTTTTGATAGCAAGTTGTTTTCCAAAATCTTCTTTGCTCCTGAGAGTCTCGACAGGAATACCAAACTCTTTGCAGAAAGCGAGAATGTTACTTCGCAGTTCATCAAAGTGAGCGCGGTGTTGTTCGGGGAGAGAATCGCGGACAGAAGAGATATCTAAAAACGCTTCGGAAAGAGAGTCTTTACATCGGAAAGATTGAGATGATTCTGAAGATGAAGGAGAAAAGGGGGGCATAAGATTATTCTATCTGTCTTGTTTATAGTATAGCAACCCGACTTGAATCGGGTGGCTTTTCGCCGAAAAAAATTGTTCCGAGACGAGCAACGAGTCATCACCTCGGAGGAGGCCTGACATCAAACGTAGATGACAAAAATAAAGACTAAAGAATGGATTTATCCCCAACGTAGCCCGAAGGGCGAAGTGGGACAAAAATTAAGTATCAAGGTTTTGAACTATCACCGAGGAACGGACACCGACGCTCCCATCGCGATCACGAGGAACGTACCCGTACAGGCTCGCCCGCTGATTACCGCGAAACCAGTACGCGCAAGGCACAAAGGCGGAGGAGTTAATGGATAAAAAGAAAGCTCCTGTAAGATAAGTGATGCTTTCTTTGTCACTCCTGTAGTCATCAAGAGGTTGTCCTGTTTCCTCAAGATGAGTGATGAAAGCAAGGATCCAATCTTCAGGGGTAAGTCCGGATTCGTTGTAATAAGGAGAGTACGGGTCTTCTTGGGCTTTCTGAAGGATGGAAAGATAGTCATTGGGAGACTTCCCTGCTTCAAGGGAAGGACGAGGGGTTTCTTCTCCATGAGTTGTTCCTTGGCCTTCTCTGGGGATGAGAGCAAAACCTTTGGACTCTTGGTTGGTGGGGTCGGAGGGTTGAAAAAGATGGACTTTCCACCCTGGGAAAGAGCTTGGAGTAACACCTTGTTCTTCGAGTACTTGTGTCTTGGTCTGACCTTCGTGATGATCCGGATCAAAAAACTTTGGATAGTAGAACATCTTTGGAGAATTCCCAATGTCTGCCCCTTTATAGCCTTCTTCCCAAGTGTAGAGAGGATCATTGGTATCCAGATCAAAGGTGGGGTGGGTTTGTTTGTAGGAAAGCAGGAATTGCTTGAGAATTTCTCGGAGAGCATCAAGACTCATCCCAAAGGGAACGAGAAGGAGTTTGGTAAAACCTTGGTCACGTTTGGTTTCAAGTTTCTCTCGTTGTTCATAGAGCCTCTCCGCGATTTGTTCCAAGGTGGGAATGGGATACTCCTGTCCGTTGGTGCCCGTGATGTAAAAGCTTTCTTCTGTTCCTTTTATTTCTGGTCTTTTCTTTTTTCCAAAGGCAAGGAGAGATTGAAAAAGATCAAAAAGACGTTGCAAACGTCCTGTAGGAAGTTGTTCTTGTTTTGTGTGTAAAATACCGCATCGCTGCAAAAGAGAAACTTGAGCGTTGTATTGTTCACTGAGGTGATAGAGATGTTCCGCTTCTTCAAGATATTCCGGATGTTCCTCCTTAAGCGGTTCCTTGTTGGTGACCAGATATTCGAGACGTTGAAATAACAAAACCGCGTCTGCCATTCTCGCCGGAGGAATCCTTTTGGAAGCAAGTTGTTTTCCAAAGTCTTCTTTACTCTTCAGAGTCTCGACGGGAATCTCAAACTCATGACAGAACGCAAAGATACCACTTCGCAGTTCATCAAACTGTGTGCGGTATTGTTCGGGGAGAGCATCACGGGCAGAAGAAGAGTTCAAAAAAGTTTCGGAAAAAGAGACTGAAGAACCATGGACCCTCACTTCTGTATCCAGTGATCCCGCCAACGGCGGGACTGCCTCCGCAGGGGTGGCGGATGGTTGATCACTTTCATGACGAGACGATTCTGAAGAAGATGAATGAGAAAAGGGGGGCATACATCAACAACAAATTTTAGAAGCTAGAGAGAATAGGTAAACAAACTAATGACCGCAAACACGATGGCCAGAGATAATGTTCCTATGGAAATGGGAATGAAGAGATCAATGCCAGCCCAGACGGAAATCAAAAGTAAGGTCACCCCGATCACCTGCAGTACCATTTTTGTTTTTCCAAAGACATTGGCTGTGGTAATGGTGCCGGAGTTTCTTCGGTAATAACCGACAAAGACGATAATGGACTCGATCATTACAATCAGAAGTCCGAAAATGATATTGATGTGTTTGACGACAATGAGGAGAACCACCGTGGAAATGAGAAGCTTGTCCGCTACAGGATCATACAGGGTTCCCCAAGATGTAATGCGGTTGCGAATGCGCGCAAGACTGCCGTCCAAGGCATCGGTGAGCGCGGAAAATAAAAAAATGGGAACACCCACGGCATAATTTCCCACGTACAGAAAATACAAAACAAACGGGATGGTCACAAAACGCAAAACCGTCACCATGTTGGGACTGATCCATCGGGGAATGAGAGGAATAAGGGTGTAACGCATGAGATAATCATGCGGATACCACTTGGCAGGATCGCGATGTGTTTTCTCCATACAACCGGCAATGATACAATAGATCTACTATGTTACGTCGTGTTTACTCTACCACGTTCACCCTTCTGTTTCTAGGAATCTTTTTCCTAAACTTTTATCTTTTTCATGATCCCGTGGTGGGAGGAATTTTGCTTGGATCTTGTCTCCTTTTTTACGGATGGTGGATCACGCGTCATCTTTCTCCTGATCATCTTTGGATAGGAATATTTTTTCTTTTAAGTTCGTTGATCTTGATCGGATCGATCGCCTATTATCTGCTCCCCTTTACTCCCGAAGTGGCTCTGGGAGTATTTCTTTGTTGTCTCCCTCTCTGGCTTTGGTTTGGAAATCATAAAAAAGCGCAAGAAACGGAATCTTCCGGTCCCCGACAAAAACACCCTTTCTTGTTTTGGATCACAAGCACCTTTATCCTTCTAGGCTGTCTTGCAAGTCTTCTTCTTCTTATTTCAAACGCAACCACCGATGCCATCCGTACCCCTTGGGATCAAATCCCCTCTGCTTTTTTTCTTCTGATCTTTCTTGTCTTGCTCCTCTTGTCGGGCCTCTTGTTTTCCGGTTACGGACAATCCATCACCTGTGCGCTTGCAAGCGGTGTGTTGTTTATTTTTCTTGCCGTCGCTTTGTGTGTCTATCCGCTGGGATACGGGTTCGATACGTTTATCCATCAAGCAACCGAAGCCCATATTGCCGCCTTTGGTTCCATCGATCCCAAACCTCTTTATTACACCGGACAATATGTCCTTGTCCTTTTGACCCATCAACTCTTTTTTCTTCCGCTTCTTTGGGTGGATAAACTTCTTGTTCCCCTCTTGGCCGCCCTTCTCCTTCCGCTTGCATGGTATCAAGCCGCCCTGCGACTGCTCCATGATAAACGGACAGCCATCGCTTCCTTGATTGGCTTATTTCTTCTTCCCCTTTCTTCTTTTATTGTGACCACACCGCAGGGGCTGGCAAACCTTTTTGTTCTGCTCACCATCTTGGCTTCCATTCCCGCTCTTGTGGCAAGACAAGAACCGCGACCTGTTTTTTTGCTTCTTCCGACCCTCGCCACGTTGCTCATCCATCCCCTGGCAGGTATTCCTCTTCTTCTCTATATTGCTTTTCTCTTGAGTCGATCTTCTGAAATCAACAAACAACAAGCAGGTATGGCGCGTGTCCTCTCTTGGATTATTTTTATCCTCACCTGTATCGCTCTTCCGGTTAGCTTTCTTTTCAATGCGCTCTTTTCCGGACAAACGATCGGACTCCAATGGGATCGACTCTGGCACTTGGAAGGGATAGACACCTTGCGTTCTTTTTTCTCTTTGGATCGTGTCTTCACTCCCCTCCTCGATGGAGTTTATTCCTTTGGTTCTGCTCTCCCTTTGATCTTCTGTGCGATCGCCCTCTTTGCTTGGTGGTTTCATCGTAAATCTTTGGATGGCCGTCTGCGACCTCTTTCTTTGATCTCCGGCGCATTGTTTCTCAACTATCTTTTTCTTTCCACCGCCGTAACGTTTACCTTCCTTATCGAGTATGAACGCGCCAATTACGCGGATCGTTTGCTTCCATTACTTCTCTTTTTCCTTACACCTTTATTCATGATCGGTCTTGGCATCATGTTAGATCGGGCAAAAACTTGGCCCCACTCTTTACGTGCCGGTCTTCTTGTCTTGATCTGCGGTCTTGCTCTCACTAATCTTTATCTCACCTATCCCCGTGATGACGCCTTTGCCGCAGGTCACAATATTAATGTGAGTCAAGCGGATGTTGAAGCCGTCTCTCTTGTGGAATCCGATGCACAAGGCGCTTCTTATTTTGCCCTTGCCAATCAATCTGTTTCCGCGGCCGCCATCCGATCCTTGGGATTTGAAGGACAGTACTTTGGATCGCAATATCGCTATCCGATTCCAACAGGCGGAGCGATGTATCAACTTTTTCTTTCGATGAGTGATCAACCTTCCGTGGAAACGGCGCGGCAAGCGGCCGCGTTTGCCGATGAACTCTGTGCGATGAATGCAAACTGTCAGCAAGCTCCTGTCACTTCCGTCTATTTTATTGTGAACACTTATTGGTGGGACGCCACACGCATTATTGAGACGGCAAAAGGAACCGCTGATGAGTGGATGAGTGTCGGAGATGGAAAGGATTATATCTTCCGATACGATATTTTGACGCCGTAAAAATTCTCCTCTCTAAAAACCATCGGTTCAAACGCCGATGGTTTTTGTTTACTCTCTACGACGACCACAAAGACTCTGTGACAAAGGAGCAAAAATAAACTTGTCGATTCTCTCTTTTATGCCGCTAACGCTTCGTGATTATTTGCTTTTGTTTGTGCAGCGCGATACGCAAGTACTTTTTCTCTCACTCCATCAGCTATACTATGACGCGTATTTACCCCAACATTTACAAACGCTGACAATTTTTTACAACTTTTCGGATTTACACCATGCGCGGTGCCAAAAATTTTTAACACGGTATTGAATATTCGGACTTCTCTTTTTTGACTTGCTTTAATTGTTTGTGAAGCCTCCACCCCGCTCTGTACCCCTTCCATATCCAATAATCCGGTTTGCACCGCCAACCCGGCCCAACTTTGAATATCTTTGAGGATAGGAATCATGCTGTATCTTACGGTTTCCCCACCGTATCCAACTCCCACAATAGTCTCTTGTAGCCATTGCGGTAATGTCCCCCAGACTCTGCGTACTGTTTTCATGGATTCTGTATCATGAATCGCACAAACAGCACTCGCTAAAATATTTGTCACAAACTGTTCTCCTTTCTCTTTGATTTTCGCCATCCAACTTCTCGTTTGCTTTTTTGCAACTTCCATAACAATGCGTCCCCCCGTTTCCCCTAAAATAGGAGCGAGTTTCTTCCCTAATTTTTTTGCTAAAGCATCCGCTTCAACTTGTACTTTCTCTTCTATTTCCTTTTTCATCTCCGCTTCAGCTTTTTCATCCGGGGTTTGTTTTTTGTACTCACTCAATACCTGTCTGGATAATTCCATTGCTGTGGCTCCCCTTTTTCCGGCAACGGAAACAACGGCTCCTTCCAAGACCTTTCCTATAACGCCCTTTATGACCTTTTCTCCTTTAGCACCTGTTTGTTCCCCATCCGTCGTAGTCAAATTTTCTAATATCTCTGCTATGGCAAGCGCTTGCTCATCATGTTTTCCACGGTCATTACCCCCTTCTCGCAAACGTTTTAATAAATCCATTAAGCCATCTAATTGTCGCCTGGCCGCAGCAGCTTGAACTTCCGTACGTTCCATGACCGCGTCAACTTCTGGCAGAACATTTCCGTCCGCTTTTTCTAACGAAGCAACTTGCTTTGTTCTTTCTGCTTTAAAATTTTGTTCCGCTCGCCCTGCTTCTTGGGTTATTCTTGCCATCGTCTTACCTAAATCAGCCGAAATTCGTTCGACGGGGGTCGTAGCCTCCACTGCTTCCATGGCACTTTTTGCGTGTTCTCGATCTAACATAAAATGTAATAAAAAATTATTCGTTTTGTAGGCTGGCGCGAATTTTAGCGATTTGATCTTGCTCTAATTTTTTTAAATTTTTCTGAAAAACTTCCTGACGTTCGTTAGACAAATGATACAAAATCGTCAGATATTCTTCATACGCTTGCTCTGCCATCTGTATTTTTTCCGTTTCCGAGGCTTGAGTTATTTTCGATAAATCTATCATACGGTCATGATGATATTTTTAATAAAAAGCACCTTCACGCTCCTTTTATGATCTTCTCCAATCGATCCACATAGGCTTTCAGAGAATACTTTTGCATCTCTTCTTGAAACTCCACACAATTTTGTGACAAAGGCCAAGGAGTATCAAGAAAACGTTGAAATGCTTTTATGAGTGCGTCAACATCTCCGGGAGGAACAAGAAAACCATTCTTCCCCTCATAAACAAGTTCCCCAATGCCACCGATCGACGACGCGACGACAGGCACTCCGGCTTGAAGACTCTCGTAAATCACCGTGGGGGAATTTTCATAACACAAAGAAGGAACCGCACACACATCACAAATACTGAAAAGATCTTCCAAATGCTCAAAAGAAACAAATCCGTGATAATGCACATGGGGATCAAGATTCGATCGCTCGGTCACAAAATCCGTCAAGGATCCCTCTCCGGCAATATGAAGTTCCACCCGTCCTTCCATGCGCCGTACCACCTCCATCAATTCCAAAATACCCTTATGTTTTTCCAGTTGTCCGGCAAACAACACATGGAGCGCTTTCTTTTGCCTGGGATAACAAACGCGTGTCGGAGGTTTTACATCCGGTGCGGGATTGGGAATCACTTCAACCTTGCTATCCGGAAAAAAATGCCGGTCTTGATAAAACTGCGCAAGAAAATGGGAAGGAGAAATCACCACATCCGGGGAACGCACTATTTTTTGTACCTGTCGCTCATACCAGGTCCGCAAGAAAGAGTGTTGAATCCATGCGTGTTCTTGTCCGGCCAACAAAAGTCCGCTGGGAACTGAAAGTTGAACATCATGAATGGTATGTACATGACGAATCCCGCTTTCGTGCACAACACGAAAAGCTTGCATGCCAAGGCCTTTCACATTATGGGTAAAAATGACATCGGGTTTTTCCTTTGCCAAAATTTTTTTTATGCACCAAGACGTTTGCGGATTCCAAAGATCCATGAGATGCCAAAGCGCACGAAACAAAAAAGGAATCGAGGCATCGGCAAGTGCGTGATAAAAATTCAGAGGATAAAATCGATAAATCTTTTCGATCTGTTGCTCGGTCACGCGCGGCGACAAGGACCAAAATCCGTCAAAGGGCATGGAAGACACAACGACGACACAATGTCCGCGCGCGATCAATTCTTGAACAATGCGCTGGGCAATCATCTCCGCGCCTCCGCGGGCATAAGGACGATAAAGATTGGAGAGAAAAATAATGTTCATACGGAATAAAAACGTTTGCTTTGTTGTTGAGTCACGGATTGATACGTTTGCTCCAGTGTGGTGATAAACGGATCCCAAGCGAACATCTGCTCGGCTCGCTTGCGTGCGGAACATCCGAACCGTTCACGTAAAACGGGTTGTTCCAAAAGGAGAGACATTGCACGCGCAAGCGCACCTGCATCTCCGGGATTTTCCAAAAGTCCGGTCTCCCCGTTTAATACCACTCCTCGCACCCCCGGCAAATCAGAAGCAATGGTGGGAAGACCGCTTGCCCCTGCTTCCAGGGCCACCATGCCAAAAGCTTCCGCGCGTTTAGTGGAAGGAAAAAGATGAATATCAGCGGTGCGATAATATCTGGGAAGATCCACATCAGAAACATTCCCCGCAAAATGGATACGCTGTGCATAAGGTTGTCCTTGTACCATTTCCTCAAAATCAAGTCGCAAGCTTCCATCCCCCACCAAAAGCACATGCCAATCCTGTATCTTAAGCCGTCCAAGCGCTTCCCATAATACGGGGAGTCCTTTGAAATGATGCGCCGCATCCATCCCTCCCACAAACAAAAAGACCGGTGCTTCCATGGGAATCCCCCATTGCGATCGGATAGCCTCTTCTTTTCCGGGATGAAAACGTTCCAAGTCCACTCCAAACGGATGGACTTCCACACGATCAAAAATGCCGGGGATATCGGCAAGAGCGGAAGACTCCGCATACTCTTTGGAACTCACCAAAATACGATCCGCTCGATTCATGAGCCAAGGAAAAAGAAGACGACGATGTGCGCTGTTGATAACTCCGCGAATCCCGGTCACACAAGCGTCGTGATGATACGTGATCACCAGTCCTTGGTGCTCCCGGATGGCTTTGCGCACAATGACCGGTTCAGCCCCGCCAAAAAAAGGATAATGCAAATGCACCAGATCAAATCCTTTGAGTCGATAAAATAGCGAAGGAGTCACTCCCGCATTTCCCACATGAAGCGGAGAAGGAACACGGTGCACATACTCCGGATCTCCGCTGGTCTTTGCATAACGCGGAGTATAGACATGGACATGATGACCGCGCGCACGCAAACGCTCCGTGTATTCAAACGCCACACGGCCGATACCGCCTGCGTAGGGAGGATATGTACAGGTGACTTGAGCGATTTTCACATTAACGAATAAAAAGTTTTAACACACCCCAAAGAAAAAAAAGAAACTGATTTCCTGTTTGAACCATTTTTGAAAAAGGAAGTTCTTGATAGGCAATAACCCCTGTCCATAAACGTACGATTTCTCGATCTGAGACTTTGCGTAGAATGACGGACTCTCGACGCTTTTTTGCCACATACTTCCACGTTGCCGGCGAAAACCAAGTGAGAGAGGCCAATACTTTCTCTTTGATCCATCCTCCTTTGATCGCTAATACAAACAAAGCGATTTCAAGTCCCATAAGCCAAGGAAACAAAACGACGAGAGTCCAAGGACGGCAATGAGACAATAAAACAAGTCCACGATTGCGTTCCATCCAGAAATATTTTTTGATGGAACGTCGAAATTCATACTGATGATAGGTAATGGAAGAAGGGCATAAGACATTGCGATATCCCGCCAGACGGATCCGCCACCCAAGCTCCAAATCCTCATGATATAAAAACAAAAAAGGATCCAACACTCCCACCTGTTGTAAAACCTTGGCTCGCAACAACACCCCCGCACCGCTTCCATACGCGATCTCTTCGCCCGGTGTCAAAGAAACTTGATCCAATGGAACACCGTTGTGTCGCGCGTACCCCAACCCTAAAAAATGTTGCATGCATCCGGAGCTGTTGATGATCTCCGGACGTTGCCACAACAACAAAAGAGATTGGACGGCGCCAATCGTTTGATCTTTCTCCGCCATTTCCACCGCTTCTTCTATCGCATCCGGATGGAGCTTGGCGTCATTGTTAAGAAGATAGACATAATCACAACCGTCAAGAAGCGCGCGCTGAATCCCTATATTGTTTCCTTTGGCAAAACCCGTGTTGTGATCCTGCGGCAACAAAATAATTTGCGGCAACGTTGCTCCTGATTTAGGAAGATACTTCGCACGGATCTGTTCCACACTGCCATCCGAAGAAGCATTATCTACAATAATCATCTTCAATTGCTCTTTGGGATAATGTAATTGTTCCAAAGAAAAAAAGACCTCATCGAGATAAGGAACAGAATTATAAGACATGTAAATAATCCCGACGATCGGCTTCATACCGTTTTGTCGGCATCATCTTCTTTGCGATCCAACGCGATATTTCGCACGAGTTTCGTGATCTCCCGTTCGATGGTTTCTTGACGCGCGTAAAGACGAAAGACAAGATAAAAAAGAAGGACAAGCGCGAGATATATCACCACATCCACTCCGCGTCCGACACCAACAAGACGCGCGGCAATGTCCGTTGTTTGCGGCAGTAACACGACAACCCCTGCGATCAACCAAACCATCACCCACAAAAGCGCCCAATAAACAGGCATCTGATGTTTGCGAAATTGTTTGATTGTGCGGACAAGCGCGAAAAGAAAAAATAAAAGAAGAAACCCTTGTAAAAATGTCATAGATTACATAAGTCGGCGCAGAACCAATTTCCCCAAGGTCTTTAACCCCACAAAAAAGTTCTGTCCTTTGGATAAAGAGTACTGCGTATAAATGGCTTGAATGGGAATCTCCACGAGTTTTAATTGTTTTTGTTTTGTTTCGGCAACAAGTTCGGAAGAAACCTCCATCCGATTGGTGTGAATCTCGATTGTTTCAAGCGCACGACGAGAAAAGGCGCGAAATCCGGACTGACTGTCCGTCACCCAAACGCCAAAGAGCACAAAGGTGACAATGTTCCCTAAAAAATTGGCGACTTGTCGATACCATGGCATCCCCGCACGCGTCAGCATGCGAGAACCGATGACCATATCCGCCCCCTCCAAAATGGCACGAACAAACGCGGGAATCTCGCGAGGATCATGTTGTCCGTCCCCGTCCAGCGTGATGGCCACATCTGCCTGTAAACGCTTGGCGGCTTCAAGTCCTGTCCCGATGGCGGCGCCCAATCCGCGATTGATCACATGGGAAACAACCTGTGCTCCACATGCAAACGCAATCTGTGCGGTTTGATCTTTTGAACCATCATTCACAACCACCACAACATCGACAAAAGGTTGTGTGTATTTGATGACTTCCGCAAGAGTCGACGCTTCGTTATACGCAGGAATGATCGCCACGACTCGCATACCTTAGGCCTCCGTGAGCAGAATCTTATTTGCTTTTAAGTATTCAATCGTCCGTTCCAGTCCTTCTTCCAAACGCACCAACGGAATCCATCCCAATTGTTTTGCCTTGGTCATCCGTGGCAGGGCGAGTTCGGATAAGAACAAAAGATCTTCTCCCGCGACAATCTTGGAAGAAGACTGGGTCATCGCAACAATACGCTCCGCAATCTCTTGAAGACTCAAATCGACATCACTGCCGATATTGACCGGCCCTTCATAGGCGGGAGCATTCATGATGCGCATAACCCCATCGACCGCATCGGTCACATACAAAAGAGAGGTGCGGAAATCCAATCCCCCGTTAAGGACAAGGTCTTTCCCGTCCAAGGCATTTAAAATAAAATCCGGAATGAGGTGTCCGTCGGAAAGCGGCATGCGCGGCCCATACGTGCGAAAAATGCGCGCCACGCGAATATCCAATTGATACACCTGACGATAGGTTTCAAACATGGTCTCGGCAAAACGTTTCCCCTCGTCATAACAGGCCCGAGCGGAAAGATGATCCACACACCCGATCGCGTTTTCTTCCACATAAGGATCGGCGCTTTGTCGACCGCCGTACACCACCGAACTCGAAGCCAACAAAATCTTGGAACGATATTTGCGCGCCAACTCGAGGACGTGAGAAGTGCCCACAGAATTCGCCAACAAGGTTTGCACCTTGAATTGATCAAAACGTGCGATCGATGTGGGGCATGCCAGATGATAAATTTCTTGGATCCCCTGAAACGGAATCTTAAAAGCGGAAAGCTCCGGATACATCTCGATATCAAAAGGAGTGTTGATGTCCTGACGTAAAAAACGAAAAGAAGGATGTTGCAACAACGGATTCACATTACGCGATGAGCTCGTCGACAGATTATCAAGACAAATAACACGATGACCGTCTCCTAAGAGCTGCTCGCAAATATGAGAACCGATAAATCCTGCTCCTCCTGTGACCAGGATATTTTTTGTGCCAAAGGTGGGGGTGATCATAAAAAAAATTTCAAATTTCCAATTACTAATTTCTAATGGAGGAGGAAGAAATTTTAATGTCGCCGTCAGGCTCCAACATTGTCCCGCCTTTGGCGGGATCCCGCCAAAGGCGGGAGATATTAGAAATTAGACATTAGAAATTAAGTATTCTTTCTCCCTTCAGTGTACGAGAAAAAGCTTGGTCTCTCAATAGCTCCAGGCGCCAACAAAAATTCCATCACGATCTTCTTCTGCCTCTGTAAAGAATGTCCCGATGAGTTGGGCATGATCATTAAACACACGAATTTGGGGACCGCCTCCCGGTCCTGCGGCGGTGATGATCGAAGCCGTCCCACCGACTTCATCACTTAAATTTCCCACGGCGACTCGCACCCCGCCGCGAAAATCTTCTCCATACGCAAAGAATGTTCCCAAATGCCGACCGGATCCCGTATAAATTTGCACTTGAGGCCCGCCTCCCGTATCGGTTCCCGTCACAATCTCATCATATCCATCTCCATTGATATCCCCTGCGGAAACATATGCACCATTACTGTACGTCTGTGCGTAGGCAAGAAAAGAAGCGGTCTTTGTTCCATTTGCTTCATACACATCCACCCAAGGTTCGGTCCCAAAACCATAGCTTACTATAATTTCATCCGCCTCATCTGCATCCGTATCTCCCAAAGCCACACGGATGGCTTTATCGTTATAACGATCTGCAGAGATTTCGGTAATCTGTGTTCCGTCTTCTTCAAACAACCGAACCTTATTTCCTCCTCCGGCCTCGGTGCTCACCGCAATTTCTTCATGCCCATCTTGATCAATATCTCCTGTGGCCACATAACACCCTTTCGTCATGGTGGTTTCAAATGCATTGAATCGCCCTATCAATGTCCCGTCTTGTTCAAACAGTCGAATATCCGGTCCTCCTCCCGGGCCGGGAGCCGTCACTATTTCATCCTCTCCGTCTCCATCAATATCCCCGACCGCCACACGCATTCCTCCCGTGAATGTGGAACTGTAGGCAAGAAACCCGTCGAGGAAAGTACCCGACTTTGAAAAAATACGAACCATGGGAGGTGCTCCTGCGGCCGGTACCACAATGATATTGGTGCTCGGAGTGATCATGATCCCTTCCGCGTTTGCGGCAGAAAACGGTTCGGCAAAACCCGATGCCATTTCAAACGCGCGCTCGATATTCACCCGTCCGGCTCCCATCTCCCCGCGTGTGATCGTTCCAACTTCTTTCACGGGATCCACGGATAATTTCAAAATGGTTTGTACCTCGGTCACCGTTAAGCTTGGATAATATCCCCACAAAAGCGCGGCCGCTCCGGAAACAAGCGGCGCGGCCAACGATGTCCCCGACCAATCACCCATGTACAATTCTTCATCAAATCCTTCCCAATCCGCATTGAAATAAGAGGTCGAATAAAAATCTTCCCCGGGCGCGGAAATATCCACACACGTGGAACCGTAATTGGAAAATATCGCTTTCTCATCCTCTCGATTGGTCGCCGCAACTCCCAGCACCCAATCTTCTTCACCATCACTTCCAAAACAGGCGGGATACACGGGTTGTCTGTCCGTATTGAGTCCCCCGGAACTCAAATTCCCTACGGCCGCCACAACAAGGACATCGGCTTCATAGGCTTTTCTTACGGCTGTACGCAATCGACTGTCCGCTTCATACCCGGAAAAACTTAAATTGATGATCTTTGCTCCCTCTGCTACCGCGTAATCAATGGCATCGGCCACATCAGAAGAAAGTCCGGCTCCATAATTATCCATCACCCGCAGGGGCATAATCTTGGAGTTCCAACTGACTCCGGCCACGCCTTTTCCATTATTTGTCACGGCGGCAATGACACCGGAAATCATGGTCCCGTGTGGAACCGAGCTTTCATCAAAACCGTCACCCACATCCGGTGTAGGTATTGCATCCTCACCCACAAAATCCCATCCGTGCACATCATCGATATATCCATTGTGATCATTATCAATCCCGTCTCCGGCAATTTCATCGTCGTTGATCCACAGATGATCTTCCAAATCCTCATGATCCAAATCCACGCCCGTATCGAGCACGGCTACGATCAGATCTTCTGATCCTGTGGTGATATCCCAAACTTCCGGAGCTCCGATCCAATCCAAATACCATTGTTCACTGTAATAGGAATCATCAGGAATCTTCGCCGCCGCAGGATGAGCGACCACAAGACAAAAAATCGTGAAGAGAAAAAAACTTTTTTGAAAATAAAACATATTAGACCTGTTGTTTCGTAAATTTCGAGGCATTTCAGATATTGTTTATAGTAAAACAAATGGAAAATTTCTAATTTCTAATATCTCCCGCCTTTGGCGGGAGAAATGAGGAATTGGAAATTAGAAATTTATTACCAGTTATTGAAAAAATGAAATCTTATAACGCAATGGATCCGCCCGAACGAGAGGACTCGTCCCCGACAAAAAATCCGCCGATCACATCACTGCTTTTATTAAAAACACGCACATGAGGTCCTCCTTGCGAAACCGGAATCACATAGATCTCACTTTCGCCATTTTGATCAACATCTCCCACAACGGTTTGCACCCCCCCTAAAAAATCAAGCGGATAGGCAATAAAGGATTGTTGCAACACCCCAAACGCATTATGGACAAACACGTGCGAAACACTTCCGCGACCAAACGAGACGACAATATCATTGGTTCCGTCTTGATCGACATCTCCCACACTCACAAAACGTTCTCCTGTTTGTAATCCCGTCGGTTGATCAAGGGTGCGGACATATTTTCCCGTCCCTTCATACACACGAACAATGGCTTCCTTCTCTCCCCCCGTACTCACTACGAGTTCATCGGCAACATCTTCATCAAGGTTTCCCGCAGCAACATGTACGGCTTCCGCCGTACGCTCAAACGGACTGAAAAAACCCAACAATTTTCCATCACGGGTGAAATAACGAATTTGCCCCGTCCCTCCCGCATCTTGGGAAACAATGATTTCTTGCAAGCCGTCTCCATTGATGTCTCCGGTTGTCACAAAAATGCCCGACCGATTATTTTCTTCAAACGCAAAAAATTGAGAAAGCACCTTGCCGTCGGGATCAAACACACGCACTTGAGGTCCCCCTCCGGGCCCTGCTCCGGTCACAATCTCCGCATTTTTATCTCCATCCGTATCAGCCACGGCAATCCGCACTCCTCCCAAAAATTCTTCGGGATAGGCAAGAAAAGATGTGAGAAGTGCTCCGTCCTTCGTGACCTCAAAGACCATGGGAGAACCTCCGGCCCCGGAAGCAAACGCGAGCCATTTCGCTTCATATCCTTTTGTTTGTACGTTTGACGTTCCTCCTTGTTCCACAAGCTGCCGCGCTCCCTCCAGAGCATTGGCAATATCCAATCGGCCGTTGCCCATGGCCTGACGTGCCATGGCGGATGTTTCTTTCACCGGGTCTGCGGAAAGACGCAACAGTCGAATGATCTGTTCGGGTGTGAGTGTTGGATAGGTTGCCTTCATGAGGGCAACCGCACCGGTGACGATCGGAGCCGCAACCGATGTTCCTTCCCAGGGTCCGCCATAAGGCGTTGAAAGCAAAAGATAATTTGGATCGTGATAGACCGTTCCCAAAATATCGACTCCGGGAGCGGAGATATCGACACACCCTTTTCCATAATTGGAAAAATATGCTTTGGCGTCCTGACGATCCGTAGCCCCAACGCCGATCACCATGTTGTCGCTTTGAAACAAATCATAACAAGCCGGATACACGGGAGATTGAAGAAGATCCGCATTATCATTTCCCGCGGAAGTCACGATCACCACTCCTTGTTCATACGCCCAGCGAATCGTTTCCCATAACGTTGCATCTTGTTGCGTGGTTGTAAAACTTAAATTGATGACGTCCGCGCCGTTTTCCACCGCATAGCGAATCGCCTGACGGACATCGTAGACATACCCCGTCCCATCCGTGTCTAAAATACGCAGCGGCATGATCCGCACATCCCAGGCAATGCCTGCAATGCCCTTGCTGTTATTTCCCACCGCCCCGATCAAACCGGCAACCAAGGTGCCGTGAGAAATGATGGTGTCGGAAAAACCTTCCTCCAGAGTGGGAATCGGGCTGTTGTCACCGTCCACAAAATCCCATCCGTCATAGTCATCTTCAAAACCGTTGTGATCATTGTCAATGCCATCGCTTGGAATCTCATCCGTATTCTTCCACAAATTTTCCTGAAGATCCGGATGATCAAGATCAATCCCTGAATCTAAAACAGCCACAATCACATCCGGAGATCCTGTAGATACATCCCATGCTTCAGGAGTACGAAGGGTCTCTAAATACCACTGGCTGGAGTACAAAAAATCATTCGGCACAAGCGCAAAGGCCGGAAAAGAAAAAAAGAGACAAAAAAGGCTAACAATTGTGACACTCCATCGAAACAACCTTTGCATAACGTTTGTTATTGTAGCGTGAGAAAGCGGGATTGGGAACCCTTTACCTTCATCATTCTTCATCGAATATTCCCTCTACCACGTGAGACGCGGGATCAGGATTTTCATCATATGCCTCGATCGTAATGATAACTTGTGTGTATCCGTCATACGAAATGTCTTTGTCTGTGGCTGTCCAAGAAAGGACAAACTCTCCCAGGTCATTGGTGACCATTTCTCCGGCGGAAAAAAAGGCATAAGGAATTTGTTGGAGGAGCCAGACTTCGTAAAACTGTTTCTCGCGATCAATCTCGGGAAGGGTGGCTTTCACATCCACATAATAGTTGTCATCTTTCTTTCCGCGTCGCGCCTCCCCCACTTCTTCCCCGCTTCCCAACCAAAGAAGTTTTGCATAACGACTTTCTTTATCTACTGCACGATCAATAAGCTCCACGGACATGGGGGTTGGAGTGAGTACATCGGCGATAGAGTCAACCGTCTCCTCCTGCGGTGTGGATTTTGTCGATCGGAACCACGCGACCGAAATCACAAACAAAGCGATTAAAACAACAACCACGGCCCCGGTTCCAAACAGAGACTTGTATCGCCATCGATGATGAGTGGATTGATGATAGCCTGAAATGAAGCGCATAAAAAAATTAGATGATCACTGATGTATGTATACCAAAATTCCAGATTTGTCCGGTTGAAGCAAAACTCGCAAAATCCACCCTGTTAAAAACATGGTTCCAACTCATACGTGGAACATAGAGATGGGAAATGGAAGGCCAATGCGTGGGGGAAGGGAAAAAAGATCCTATAAGACAAGTTTCAAAATTCCCACCCCCCTGAATAAGATCCAATGGTTGTCCTGTTTCTTGAAGATGTGTCATAAAGGCAAGGATCCAATCTTCGGGAGTCAAACCTGATTCGCCATGATAAGGAGAAATGATGTCCTCTTTTGCTTTCTCAAGAATGGAAAGATAGTCGCTTGGAGCTTTATCAGCTTCAAAATCAGCACGAGGATTCTCTTCCCCGTAAACCTTTCCTTGGCCCTTTTTGAAAATAGAAGCAAAACCTTTGGAATCAGGATCTGCAGGATCAGAGGGTTGCAAAAGATGCACTCTCCAGCCGGGGATGGAGTCCGAATCCCGCTCCTGATCTTCGAGAATCTGAAACTTCGTTCTCCCTTGATGTTTGTCTTCACTAAAAAACCTTGGAAAATAAACAATTTTGGAAGGATCTTTTAGGACTGCTTCTGGATAATCTCCTTGTACTTTAACAGGATCATGCGTATCGAGTTTAAAGTCTGAATGACGTTCCTTATGGGTGAGAAGAACGTATTCTAGAGCGACACATAAATCATCCAAACCCATCCCGAAAGGGACCAGAAGAAGTTTTGTAAAACCTTGATTGCGTTTGACGGAGAGTTCACTTTCACGTTCAAAAAGATGTTGGGCAACCTGTTCTAATGTGGGAATAGGATACTTCTTTCTATTTACCCCCGTGACGGCCCCCTCCTCAAGAATACCTGCTTGCTCTAAGAGAGCGACTTGAGAAGCGTATTGTTCCCTGAGGTGATAAAGGTGTTCGGCTTCTTCGAGATATTCAGGATGAGTTTCTTTAAGAGGTTTTCTATGAGCAATCAGATATTCCAGACGTTCAAAGAGAACGACGGCTTCTGCCATTCGCTCTGGAGGAATCTTTTTGGAAGTAAGTTGTTTCCCAAAGGTTTCTTTGTTTCTCAATGTCTCAACGGGAATATTAAACTCGTGACAGAAAGCGAGAATACCGCTTCGCAGTTCGTCAAAATGTATGCGGTATTGTTCGGGGAGAGTGTCGCGAACTGAAGAAGTATTTAAAAAGGCTTCAGAAAGAGAGTCTCCAGTTTCAGAAGAACGAAGTGATTCTGAAGGTGAACGAGAAAAGAAAGGCATAACAAATAAAATACACGTGGTTAAACAACAACAACCGTTCTGGTTCCTACTCCCTCTTCACGATTGTCTGAAAGAGCTTCGGCTAGAATCATGCGGTGATCGGGATGCCAATAGGCAATGGGTACAGGAACATGATCGTAAAAAGAAGCGCCTAAAAGATAGGCCATACTGTCTCTTCCACTTATAATATCATCAAGAGGTTCTCCTGTTTCTTGAAGATGAATCATTGAAGCCATCATCCAATCTTCAGGCATCATTCCCGATTCTCCATAATACCCGGCTGTAGATTTTTGCTGATCTACACGAAGCATGGAAAGATATTCTTCGGCAGATTTACCGGCTTCAATATCGTGACGAATAATCCCGAGCCCTCGCACGTCCCCTTCTCCTTTTCTTGGAATCTCAAGGAAACCCGGATCATCATGGTGAGAAGATTGCAAAAGAAGAATTCTCCACCCGGGAATAATATCAGGATCTTGGGTTTGTTCTTTCAATAGTTGCCTCTTGGATTTTCCTCGATGATCACGATCAAAAGACTTGGGGTTATAGACAATGTCCACTTCAGGATCTTCCCCATCAGCTCCCGAGTAACTTAGCGAACTGGAAACAATATTATCGGGGATGTCAAGGGAGAAAGAAGGGTGATTCTTTTTATACTGTCGCAAAAATAATCTACAAAATGATCGCATCATATCCAAACTCATGCCAAAGGGCACCAGAAGAATTTTTGAAAATCCCTGACAATATTTTGTTTCAAAAAATTCTCTGCATTCGGGAGAGCGCAGTTTCAAGGCAATTTGTTCCAAGGTGGGAACAGGATACTCTTTGTTGTCTATTCCTATCATCACGCCGTCTCTAAGAATGCCAAGCTCTTTAAAAAGATTGACTTGAGCGGTATAGCGTTCTTCGAGCTTATAAAGTCGCTCGGTCTCTTCAAGTGTTTCGGAAAGTTCTTCCACAAACGGTTTTTTGTTGGCAATCAAATAGTCGAGCTTGTGAAAAAGAAGAACCATTTCTTCCATTCTCCTTTGAGGAATCTTCGGAGAAGCCAGATACGTGCCAAAGATTTCTTTGTTCGAGAGAGCGGAAACAGGAATCTGAAACTCCGCACAAAACGCAAGAATCCCATTGCGGAGTTCATCAAACGTAGATTGATATTGTTCCGGGATTGAAGCGCGCGCGCGATCAGAGGAAACAGAATCCAAAACGGTTTCGGAAAAAGAAACGGGAAGAGTCTTCTCGCTTTGGTGAGAATGAGAGGATTCTGAAGATGAGGGAGAAAAGGGAGACATAAAATCAAGGATCAAATAATCACCGAAGAACGAACGCCCATAATTGAGTTCGGCTCGTAGGGATTATACTTATTTAGACTAACTTGTTGACGATCACGGTGCCAAGATGCGCACGGTACAAGGAAAAAAGATGAAAAAAAAGATCCTATGAGGTAGGTCCTGTTCTCTAAATCGTCTACACAGTCATCTGATGGTTCTCCCGTCTCTTGAAGATGAGTCATAAACATCAAAATCCAATCTTCTGGGGTCATGCCAGATTCATGGAAGTAAGGAGAAACTGGATCTTGAAAAACTTTCTGAAGGAAAAAAAGAGATTCTGCGGCAGATGTCCCGGCTTCCAAATCAGGACGAGGATTTTTCTTCCCTCGAACATTTCCTTTTCCCATTTTTGGAATACTCGCAAAACCTGGGGAATCAGGATGAGCAGAATCTGAAGGTTGAAAAAGGTGGATAGTCCAGCCTGGGAAGGAGGAAGGGCCGGCGGCTTGGTCTTTGAGGATCTCGAACTTGTTTTTGCCTTGGTGATTCTTTGGATCAAAAGATTTCGGAAAATAAACGATCTTTGGATAGCCACCTCTGTCAACTATTTGGTAGTTTGCTGAACTTGTTGTAAAAGGATCCTTCCTGTTTAAATCAAAATTTTCATGATCTTCTTTATAGTCAAGAAGAAACTTCCTAAAGGTACTTATGAGAACATCTAAACTCATCCCAAAGGGAATGAGGAGGAGTTTCGTAAATCCTTGGTCATGTTTCGTTTCAAGAATTTCTCGTTGTTCATAAACTCTTTGAGCGATTTGTTCCAACGTCGGAAGAGGATATCTATTTCCATCAATGCCTGTGATTGCCCCTTCGTCAAGAATACCCACACACTCAAGAAGTTCAACCTGGTCTGTGTATTGCTCCCTCAGATGATAAAGACGTTCGGTATATTCAAGAACTTGAGGGAGTCCTTCTTTAAAAGGTTCTTTGTGGACAAGAAGATATTCGAACCATTGAAAAAGCAAAACCATTTCTTCCATTCTTTTTTGAGGAATCTTCGGAGAAGCCAGATACGTGCCAAAGATTTCTTTGTTCGAGAGAGCGGAAACAGGAATCTGAAACTCCGCACAAAACGCAAGAATCCCATTGCGGAGTTCATCAAACGTGGATTGATATTGTTCCGGGATTGAAGCGCGCGCGCGATCAGAGGAAACAGAATCCAAAACGGTTTCGGAAAGGGAGACCGAAGGACGATGGACCCTCCCGCCTTCCGACGGGATCCGCCTTTGGAGGACTGCCTCCGCAGGGGTGGCGGAGGGTCCATTGTTTTCATGACGAGTGGATTCTAAAAAAGACATAAGACATTAAACGATTATGGAAGTGCGTGAACCGAAATCGTTGCCACAACTACGAGAAATAAGATCATTTAAATTCACACGCGAATTCATAGAATCCCACATCGTATATGGCACAGAGTCAGAAGAAGGAAAGTAAGCTCCTGTAAGAAAATTTATCGCCCCGATATCAAACTGATATTCATCAAGAGGTTCTCCTGTTTCTTGAAGATGCATCATAAAAGCCATCATCCAATCCTCGGGAGTCATCCCAGATTCTCCATGATCAGGAGAAGTGGGGTCATGGGAGGCCTCTTCGAAAAGGGAAAGATACATCTGGGGGGTTTGACCTGTCCCAAGATCCGGACGAGGAATTTTTTCACCGCAGATTCTTGCTCCTCCTCTTCGAAACAAGGGAACAAAACCGGATGGGTCAGGATTTGCGGGATCCCCCGGTTGGAAAAAATGAACTATCCATCCCGGAAAGGAATGGAGGGGAGATCCTTTCCCTTCCAGAATCTGACGTTTCGTTTGACCTTGATGGTTCTTTGGCTGAAAAAATTGAGGGTAATAGACCAGACCGGTAAGGTCCCCGTTATTATCGGCTTGTTTATAGTTTGGTCGATAAGAAAGAGGATCCCACTGTGATCCATCTGAACGATCCGGAATCTTGGGATTAACGCGGCCAAAAGCGGGATGACGTTCTTTATAATCAAAAAGAAATTGTTTAAAAATTTCCATGAGGGTGTTCAAACTCATGCCAAAGGGAACCAAAAGAAGTTTGGTAAATCCCTGATCTTGTTTCGTTTCAAAAAATTCTTGACGTTCAAAAAGTCTTTGAACGATTTGTTCCAATGTTGGAACAGGATATTCGTTGCCATCTATGCCTACGATCGCATTGCGCTCGTTGAGAATGCCCGCTTCTTTGAGAAGACTAAACTGAACAGTGTATTGTTCCCGAAGATGATAAACGCGTTCAATTTCTTGAAGATGTTCTGGCAGAATTTCATTCAAAGGTTCCCCGTGGGTGACTAGATATTCAAACTGTTGAAAAAGGAAAACCGCTTCCTCCATTCGCTCTGAAGGAATCTTCGCGGAAGCAAGTTGTTTTCCAAAGTCTTCTTTGCTCCTCAACGTCTCAACAGGAATCTCAAACTCATGACAGAAAGCCAGGATGCCACCACGGAGTTCATCGAAGTGCACGCGATATTGTTCGGGAAGAGTATCACGAACAGAAGAAGTATTTAAAAAGGCTTCGGAAAAAGATTCTCCGCTTGGGTGGGGATGAGAGGATTCCGGAGATGAAGGAGAAAAGGGGGACATAACAAAATATTAAACGATCACCGAGGAACGGGTACCGAAGGCACCAACGCGAGAGCCAGGATCATACTTGTACAGATACGCCCGCCGAACACCGCGGTCCCAGTATGCATAGGGCACAAAGGCGGAACCATCAATGGAAGGAAAAAAAACTCCTGTAAGGTAAGTGGCACTTTCTGTGCCATTATCATAGTTATCCAAAGGTTCTCCTGTCTCTGTAAGGTGAGTAATGAAAGCAAAAATCCAGTCTTCGGGAGTCAAACCTGATTCTTGAAAGTAAGGAGAGGTTGGATCGTCTTTGGCTTGTTGGAGGATGGAGAGATATTGGGTGGGAGTTCTATTAGCTTCGATATCTGGGCGAGGATTTTCTTCTCCCTGTTCCTCTCCTTGGCCTTGTCGAGGAATGGAAACAAAACCCTTGGAATCTCGGTTGGTGGGATCAGAGGGTTGAAAGAGATGGATCCTCCAACCAGGAAAGGATGTGTCTTGATTGTCCGCTTGTGCTTCGAGAATATCGGCTTTGGTTTGGCCTTGGTGGTTATGATCAAAAAAATGAGGATTGTAGACAATATTTGGATGATTACCTATATCTGCTCCTATGTAAAATTCTTCCCAAGTCCAGAGAGGCTCATTAATATCCAGATCAAAGTCAGGGTAAGTTTGTTTGTAAGCAAGAAGAAATTGTTTGAAGGTTTCTTGCAGAGTATCGAGACTCGTCCCAAAGGGAACAAGAAGGAGTTTAGTAAAACCTTGGTCGTGTTTGGTTTCAAGTTTCCCTCGCCGTTCATAAAGTCTTTGAGCGATCCGTTCGAGTGTGGGAATAGGATATTCATGATCATCTATTCCCATGATCGCATAGTCTTTGAGAATCCCCAGTTGTTCAAGGAGAGTAACTTGAAAACGATATTGTTCTGTAAGATTAAAAAGACGATCTGCATATTCCATGGCTTCAGATTGTTTTTCCCCGAGGGGTTCTCGATTTGCGATAAGATGTTCAAGTTGCTCAAAAAGGAGAACGACTTCCTCCATTCGCTCTGAAGGAATCTTCGCGGAAGCAAGTTGTTTTCCAAAGTCTTCTTTGCTCCTCAACGTCTCAACAGGAATCTCAAACTCATGAC